>ENA-OQBD01000694-OQBD01000694.1-human-gut-metagenome-genome-assembly--contig:-NODE-694-length-17445-cov-6.588059_pt1 | contig 17445 bp, 12 predicted proteins | sample MGYA00242742_ERZ504543 | MGnify/ENA primary metagenome ERZ504543 (study PRJEB26092, sample SAMD00036239) | human gut metagenome | host: Homo sapiens | study: EMG produced TPA metagenomics assembly of...
CTTTTTTAGCATTATCCGTATGTAATGCGGAATTATGCATTAAGACCGAACGAGATTGATATTGCGTTATTTATTTCGTTCATAGAATTTTCATCAACAGTACCCATTTTTTCTTTGAGCCGTTTTTGTCGATTGTTCGTACCTGTTCAAGCAGAACAACGCTGTCTTTGGCGAGTCCCGAACTGTCGGCGTGCAATGGAATGTGGTAGGCATTCCCATATTTGCCATAGCAGCCAGGTAATACCATTCCCCATTTTTCTGACCAAGAGAATCCAGTACATTCATAGCTTCCTGAAAATGACCGCTCTGCACATAATTGGCAGCCGCCCTTCTGCGCATACTTTCCTCATCCTGATAGGCACTGGAACCGGCATTTCCGTAATTTCCAAAACCACCGTAATTTCCGTAGCTGCCATAACCATTCTGGGAACTGCTTCCGTACTCACGCTCTTTCATGATCTGCTCGTAAGCCTGCTGCACTTCTTTGAATTTTTCTTCGGCCTGATCCTTATTCGGATTATTGATATTGGCATCCGGGTGATACTTTCGGCTCAGCTTCCGGTATGCCTTTTTTATTTCATCATCAGATGCGTTTCTGGGAACTCCCAGCACGCTGTATGGATCTAACATTTTTTCTCTTTCTCCCGTTCTTCCCTGCGCTTCTGTCCGATCGCCGCAAAGCGGCACCAGACGCCGGAATATAAAATATTTCGAAGGATATCTCCGTATCGGAGGATCGGCAGCTTTTCAAATTCTCTGCAGCATTCTGCAAGCATCATCATAAGAAGCCGACGTACCTCTTCCTCGAACCCTTCTATCTTATATTTTTCAAGGAAAGGATTGTAATTTCCGTTTTCTGCATCTTTTTCCACATCGTCATAAGCATCCAGGATGTAGATAAATTTTCCGAGATAAAATCCCAGACGGCGCAGGGACGATTCCCAGACATCCTTACGGAAGGCCAGAATCTCTTCCATGATACGTCCGGAACACCCGGCTACACGGTCCACATCGGTTTCCCCCTGTTTTTCCAGGGAAGAAAGCTCCTCCAGTGCGCTTCGGATCCTTTGGATCTTCGCCGGATAAGCGGACATATGCATATTTCCGCAATTCTTCAGAATCCTTGCATATGCATAGTGCAGTGGTTTGTGTTCATCCTGCCAGTCATCCATACATTTGTAATAGGTAAGGATCACATTCATATCCGCACAGTACTCAGTTACTGTATTTTTACGTACCGGCTGGGGCTTCAGCGGATGGACCACACACCTGGAGGTTCCCTTCTTCGTTGGCGGTTCATAAAGGGCACTTAAAAGAAGGACCACAAATGTCATATCATAAGTCAGTGAAATCTGTCCCGGTATCCCGTATCTCTCCCGAAGTTCTCTGCAAAGGCCACAATAAAAAGAACGGTACACATCAAAATCCTTGAATTTTATTTCCGGTTTATTAACGGTCACATATCCGAACATGTCAGCTCCTTTTTACGAATTTTGTGTGGCATTTCGGACATTCAATCTCGATCTTGCCCTTTCCCTTTGGAATACGTATCTTCTGTCCACAGCCCGGACAGCTGTAGATGTGATGGGTCTTTCTCTGCTTCATCAGATTCTTTTCTTTATTGAAGCGAAAACGGAACTTCGACGTCATCTGAAGGAATTTCTGATTTTCGGCATAACGCTGCTGGATATTTCTGGAAAAAATACGTATATATGCATATACGATTGCTGCGACCCCGAGAATGTCAAGAGTGCTGCCGGCAGTTCTGCTGAATATATTGGCAAACATTGCCAGAATGATCAGAACCAGTGCAGTTCCCATGGTAAACCTGGAAAGATCATCCACTCCATAACGTCCCTGCATAAATTTATTGAATTTGTCTCTCATATGATCTGCATCTCCTTTTCACTGCCATACGGCACTGCCAAAAAATTTCCGTAAAAAATCCGGAGGCAGTTCCTAACGGTCATTGCATACCTGGAAAATGTAGAATTTCAGATAATAGGATTCGTCAGCTGACCAGAGGATCGGATGATCCGGTGCCTGTGTACGGTACTCTACCTGGCGCAGTCTCTTATGGACATTCTTCGCTGCCTGACCGATGGTCTGTGTAAACAGCTCATATGTCATAAAATGAGAGCAGGAACAGGTTGCCAGAAATCCGCCGTCCTTTACAAGACGCATTGCACGGAGATTGATCTCACGGTATCCCTTGATGGCATTTTTTACAGAGCTTCTGGATTTCGTAAATGCCGGAGGATCCAGTACCACAACATCAAATTTCTCTCCCTTCTCCTCAAGCTCGGGAAGAAGCTCAAAAACATCCTCACAGAGAAATTTCACTGTTCCGTCCAGGCCGTTCAGACTGGCGTTTCGTCTTGCCTGCAGAACTGCAGTTTCCGACGCATCCACACCAAGAACACTCTGTGCCCCTGCAATTCCCGCATTCAGGGCAAAAGAGCCGGTATGTGTAAAGCAGTCCAGAACCTTCGCCCCCTTGCAGAGCTTCTGGATAGCAAGACGGTTATATTTCTGATCCAGGAAAAATCCGGTCTTCTGCCCGTCCCTGATATCTACTTCATATTTCACACCGTTCTCTTCAATCTGAACAAGTGTCGGAAATTCTTCTCCGATAAATCCCTTGGTAAGTTCCATTCCTTCCTGGCGGCGTACCTTTGCATCACTTCGCTCATAGACTCCACGGATCCGGATCCCATCCTCAGCAAGAACTTCCTTCAGTGCATCTATGATCGTTTCTTTAAGACGGTCGATTCCCAGTGCAAGAGACTGTACAACAAGCACATCTGAAAACTTATCCACAACAAGACCCGGAAGAAAGTCTGCTTCTCCGAAGATCACACGGCAGCTTCCGGTATCTACTACCTTCTTACGATACTCCCATGCGTCGCGGACACGTTGTTTCAAAAATTCCGGACTGATCTCTGTACGCTCATCTCTGGTAAGCATACGGACTGTAATCTTGGAATTGGTGTTGATAAATCCTCTTCCCATCGGATATCCGTCAAAGTCCCGGACCAGAACGATATCTCCGTTCACAAAACTTCCCATGATGCTTGCGATCTCATTGTCATATACCCAGAGGCCTCCTGATTTCAGGAATCTGCCTTCGCCTTTTTTTAATGTTACTACTGCCAGGCTCATAAATTCTACCTTTTCCCTTTCTCGTTTCCCTGTCACGGTTTGCGATGTATGAGTCCACAAAACCGATTTACGGTCAATTTTATCACAGAAAAATCCATTTTTCCAGTGCTTACACAAATCCTTGTCGTAAATCACAAAATTTTCATGATATCTTTCCGGCACGACAAAAAATACCGCAGCAGAGGTTGTTTTCTCTGCTGCGGCGTATTCATCTCTTTTTCTGCTGATCTTTTATTCTGCTGCGGATTCCTCAGAAGCGTCCGTATTCTCGCCGTAAAGACCTGCCAGATATTTCATGGTTTCTTTATAAAGCGTCTGCTTATCTTCCTGGGGAACATCTGCAAGAATAGTAGCTGTCACGTCTGTGGCATCTGTGTCCTCCTGGGAACTGTCAATACCGAACAGCTTCTTCAGCTTCTGATCCATCATATTCAGCTCTGTACTCTGATATTTTTCTGTACCATCTGCCTCATAGGATTCTGTACCATCCTTCAGGATATCATAATAATCCTTCTCAACAGTTTCGGCCACACTCTTCGCTGTCTGCTCATCCAGTGTTACCGTTGCCACTGCCTCTGTATCCTCCGTTGCAGCGAGAAGGGAATCTGCATCTCCCTCATACTCGCCTTTTACAAAGAGGACAAATTTGTCATAATTGTTCTTTGCTTCTTCACTGAGCACAGAAGTATCGTTTTCTGCACTGTCTGCCTGGTCTGAGCCCTCTGTACTTTCTGAAGATTCTGTATCTTCTGTTGCCTCCGGGATTCCGGTCTCATCGGATGCAGCCTCATCAGAAGCGCTTTCATCTGTGCTGTTCTCGTCAGAAGCGCTTTCGTCTGTACTGCTCTCGTCGGATGCACTATCCTCTGTACTGCTCTCATCAGAGGTACTTTCGTCTGTGCTGCTTTCATCCGAGCTTTCCTCATTGCTATAGGTTCCGTCGTCGGTAGCATCCGGGATTCCGGTCTCATTGCTTGTATCCTGAGAATCTGCTCCTGTTTCTTCCTCAAGACCCGGATCCTCTGTGGAGCTCTGGATCACATCGTCACCAAGAATGCTGTCATTTACATTGTTGACGATATCATCAGAAGAATCTGCATCCACATCTACGGTTTCATCACTGCTCTCGCCATCCAGCGTATCATCAGAGGAAGAGGTCTGGCCTGTGGTATTGGCATCTACCTGCTCCAGTGTTTCCTTCACATCATCATAATTGTAATCCTGCTGTGAGATCTGCTTCAGAAGAGACACGATCCTGTCAATATCGTCCTGGCTTACGGAAATATTGTTCTGCTCAGCCACATTGATAACAATATTCTGGATCTCATCTGCATTCTGTACTCCGTTCTGGATCACATCCATCTTGGACTGGTTTACAACTGTTGTCGCCTCATTTTTACCAACCTTATCTGCAAGCTCACCAGTGGTTACGATCTCCTGGTTGGCAAGCTTCGTCTTGGTCTCATCCAGCTTCTCTCCGCTGGCCTTCTCATATGCCATCTGGATACCGGTAAGTGCACCTGTTCCGGATACTTCCATCGGGCAGGCAGCAACTACTTCACAGTTCTTCACACCGGATGTGGAAAGTGTCGTTGCGATCATATTACCTGTCACCCAGTTCAGATTTGCTGTGCGGACCTTGATCCCGCCGGACTGTGTAGGCTTCACATAGGCACAGCTCAAAGTTCTGGAACCGATCTGGGACTGTGGTGCGATATTATCCAGGTGTTTATGCTCATCCTCATTTGTAATGGTCATCACCTGCACCTGATCGGAACTTACATTAAAATATTTCATCATTGTCTGCTTCTGAGCATCCGTAAGATCTGCTCCAAGTGTTACTACCTTCGATGCATCTGCAAATACGGGATTTACACTCCCTGCCACAAGGCATGCACTACAGAGCAGAGCTGCGATCATGTTTCTTTTTTTCATTGATCTTCCCTCCATATATTTTTTCGGATTGATTGTATCTGCTTAACTTTTGTGGTGTAAAGCGGACATTCCTCTTCGTTACTTACATCTCCACGAATGTGAGCGCTTCACGATCCGTCATTCTTGTTGTATTATAACACAGCTGCAGAAATATTTGTAATTTATATTATATAAAAAACGCTGCCGGAAATTATATCACTCATTTCTGACAGCGTTTTATTGCTTTTCTCATTTTCCCAGAGAACTTATCTGATCTGGTTTAATTTTCCGGTTTCTTTTGCTTTTTTCAACAATTCCCGGTTTTTTTCATTCATGATACCAAAATCCTTCAGCGGACAGTACACTTTTTCACATTTTCCCAGGAACTCCAGTGCTTCTTCAAAGGCAGACTCCGAAATGCATTCAAAAGGCTTCTCTGTGATCACTTTTGCAGCCAGTTCTTTTGCCACCTGATAATCTGCATCATTGGTATGGAGAACTCCTGTCACAAAAGGAATCCCCTGTCGCTGCAGCTTCCGATATACCGGAATCCCACTTCCATTTCCTCCGATCACAAACACCTCCGGTTTTCCGGCCGGAGGTTCCATTTCCACGCAGCCGAATTCTGCATTATAGCTTCCACGGGTGATGCCATAAAGCTTCCGAATATAATCGGAAGTAAAGATTTCCTCCGGTGCACCATATTTCTCAATGTGATCTCCATGAACACAGATCACCTGGTCAGAAATCTTCTGGGCAAGATCCAGCTCATGAAGGGACATGATCACCGTCATCTGTTTTTCCAATACCATCTTCTTCAAAATGGCAAGAAGCTCCAGCTTATGCCGGATATCCAGGAAGGAGGTCGGTTCATCCAGGATAATGATCTCCGGTTCCTGGCAGATGGCGCGTGCCAGAAGGATACGCTGTCTCTGTCCGTCACTGATAGCTGTAAAATCCCGGTCCTTCAGATCCCAGGCGTGAACCATCTCCATGGCACTTTTAACTTTTTCCTTGTCCTCTGCGGAAAGGATCCCGAGAGTTCCGGTATAGGGATATCGTCCGGTGGATACCACATCCTCACAGGTCATGAGCTCCGGTCGCATGCGCTCGGTAAGTACTACAGCCAGTTTTTTTGACACTTCCCTGTTGGTCATCCGGCTCATCTGTTCCTGTTCCAGATATACCGTTCCGCTGATCAGGGAAAGCTGTCTTGTGATACTCTTCAAAATAGTAGATTTTCCGGCACCGTTGGGACCGATCAGTGTCAGGATCTCTCCTTTATTCAGCTGAATATTGATCTCTTTGATCAGCGGTTTTCCATCATAGCCTACGGTCAGCTGATCTGTATAAAAAAAATATGATTTCATCGTTTATATCCTCTGCTGTCTGCGAATCATGATATAGATAACTACCGGTGCTCCGAAAACTGCTGTCACAGAACTGATGCTCAGCTCCGTCGGTGCAAATACAGTTCTTGCGATCAGGTCACAGAACAGGCAGAACACTGCACCGCCCAGAAAACAGGCCGGGATCACAAGCAGGGGTTTTGCAGTCTTCAGGAGACTTTTTGCAATATGAGGCACAGCGATCCCCACGAAGGAGATCGGCCCTGCAAAAGCGGTCACACAGGCAGAAAGAATACTGGAAAGCAGGATCAGAAGTATCCGGAAAGCCTTGATATTAACTCCCATATTCTGCGCGTAAGTCTCCCCCAGCTGATAGGCGCTGATCGGTTTTGACATAAAAAATACGATCACCATAGTAAGAAGTACCACAGCAGCCATAGTCTGCACATTTCCCCAGGTCATACCGGAAAAGCTACCCAATGACCAATTGTGAAGATTGACTATATTGGAATCATCTGCAAAGGTCACCACAAAGTCTGTGATGGCCGAACAGATATAGCCGATCATAACACCACTGATGACCAGCATGGACATATTGTGGACTTTTTTTGCCACAAGGAGCACAAAGCCCATGGAAATCATTGAGCCTGCAAAAGCAGCCAGGATCATGGCACCGGAACCGATGGACACCGATCTGCTTAAAAAAAGATCATCAGAAGCGCCACGATCAGCTTGGCACCGGAAGAGATCCCCAGTACAAAGGGTCCCGCGATAGGATTGTTAAAAAAAGGTCTGCAGCAAAAATCCGGAAACAGAAAGTGCTCCACCAAGGATGATCACTGCCAGTATCCTGGGAAGACGGATCTCCCAGACGATATTATAAGAAGTTTCATCTCCCTGATGCCGGAATATGATATTCAGGATCTCCTTCACAGAGAGGTGGATACTTCCGGAATTTACATTCCATATAAATAAAAAGATCAAAAGTACCGCAAGGATCACAAAAGAGATCCCGTATCGGACTGCGCGTTTTCTGTCATTCATTTTTTCTGGTACACTCCTCTTCTGTTTTGTTATCCTGTCCTTTCGTTTCCTGCTCACAGGTGGAAACCGGCAAAGGAGTTAAAGCGAACACTGGAATTTATTTCAGTTTATGCATATAGGTCAGATCATCCAGAGAATCATCATCTGTAGTCAGCATGGTGTGGATATCCTCGATCATGGTTCCAAGTCCGGTGGTTTCCTGGAAGAGATTTTTGCCTGTGCACCAGACATTTCCGTTCTTCACTGCCTTGAAATCTGCAAGAAGCTTACTTTTGGAAAGAAGCTCATCAATGGTCTTAAGTTCCCCGTCGATCGTACTGTTATAGATGATATAGTCTGCATCCTTCGCCTTGGCATAAAACTCTTCCATCTGCATATTCATGGTGGAAAGAGCATTGTCATTTACTCCCGTATCCTCCGGAACATAATTTCCTCCTGCGAGAGAGATCATTTCTGAAACATAGTCGCCGCTTTTTCTTATATTTACCGCACCTACGGAGTTGATATAAAAGAACGCTACGGTCTTGTCTGTTTTATCTGCTGTGAGAACCTTATCCAGCTTGTCCGTCTGCTCTTTGAAAACCTTTTCTGCTACATCTTCTTTTCCCAGAAGAACTGCGTAAAGCTTCATCCACTCGGTCCTTCCAAGAGGATGACTCTCATAGCTGGAACGCTCTACCATTACAGGGATCCCGAACTGCTCCAGCTTCTCCTGTACCTCCGGATTGTGATGGATCATGGTGGATTCAATGGCAAGGTCACAGCCCTCGTTCAGGATCAGCTCGTAATCCGGAGCATTGTACTTGCCGGCATAGATCATCTTTTTCTGTTCCATGGCGTCCTTTGCTTCCTGGATATACCATCCGTCTTCCTTGGTTCCGGAAAGCTTGATGCTGTCAATCCCGTCGATAGCGCGGAAAAGATCCATGGCCGAGGTTGCTACCAGATAGATATTGTTTATGGGCTGCTGCAGAACCGCAATGTCAGGATCCAGCCCCTCCGGTGCTTTCTTGCCTTCGGGAACTACAAGAAACTGTCCTTCCTGATCAATGGTGAGCAGCGCATAGCCATCGTTGTAGTAATCCACATTAAATTCCTTTGCGTAGGAAAGCTCCATACTGTGGTCAAAGGTAAGGCCTGGAATATCCGCAGGCTTATGTTCTGTCTCTGCTGCCTGCACTGCAAAAGCACACCCCAGGATCAGGGTCAGCGTCAGAAATATGTATGAAATTATTTTTTTCATTTTTCTTCCTTTTTCATGCTTGAAGAATCAAAATTCAGGGTATACTCAATCTCGTGAGGAGTACTCATGGCTACAGTATCTGCAGTCACTTCCATTTCTGCGTCAAAGACTGTGACCGGGATCTCAAATGTGGAGTTTCCGTCTTTGTTCACCGGCTCATATTTTTCGCCGTCCACGATCATGTAATCATAATTCGGACTGCTCCAGATGATGGTTGCCGTAGCTTCTTTGTCCTTGATCTCTACTTTAGCTGGAGATTCTACAGATGCTCTTCCTGTTCCGCCTGTAAGGGTTACATCCGTCTCATAGGTTCCGTCCTCCAGCTTCAGCTCTTCCGGTTTTTTCCCTTCGGATTTTTTGTCGTCAGAGGTTTTTACAGGATTCTTTACGCTGACTTTATGGTCGTACCATTTGCCTTTTTCTCCCAGGATCGCCACGTTAAATTCCTCACCAATGGCCGGTACCGGGATATCAAATCCGTAAACCTCCTCTGTATAACCATCGCTGTACTTCACTGTATCTGTGGTCGGCTCAATGATCTCTGCTCCGTCCTTCTGGGCATCCTCGGCAGTTCCCGCAAACAGGTTAACGATCTTCTTGGAAACCAGACTTACGTGGATGGTCATTTTACCATCTTTGACCGTGAGCTCTCCTTTTTTGTCATTGGCCTCATTTACATGAAACATGCTACTGTCTGTCTCAAACTCTGCTGTATAAACGCCATCTTCCAGGGTATCTGCTTTGGCTGCATCTGTATCCTTTTCTTCGGAAGCTTCTGCTTCCTCACCGGACTCTGTTTTTGTTTCATCTGTTTTTGCCATCGCAGGCACAGAGCCCAGCACCAGGACTGATGCACTTGCCATTGCAAGAATTAAGTTTACATAGCGTTTTTTCATGATAATCTTCTCCCTTCCATAGATACAGCAATCTGCCCGGAAAACAGTCTTCCTGATCTTTCCGGGCAGTTACATTGATTTCTTATAGGTATCTGAACTCACTCAGATATTTTTATATTTATTATTCTGCGGACTCCTCAGCAGAATCAGCCTCTGTATCTGCTGCTGCATCAGAATCTGCGGACTCCTCAGTGCTTCCCAGAGAATCGATGGCTGCCTTTGTATGCTCTACATAAAGCTTCTCAACTGCTTCGATTCTTCCAAGACCCTCGATCTGGCAGTCAACCTTATCGAAGTTTCCGGATGCTACAAACTGGCTCTTCCAGGAATCCTCATCATCACCGGCCATATCGTTGTTTGCATGGTCTCCGGCAACAACCATCAGCGGACGAAGAACAACGTTCTTGTATCCTGCTTCTTTTACTTTCTCGATAACCTTGTCGCAGGCTGTGTCTTCCGGCTCACCCTCTACAGTACCGATGAATGCGTTCTTGAATCCAAGGTCTTCCATCTGTGCCTGCATCTGATCGTATGTAACATTAGCTGTATGGGATGTTCCATGTCCCATGAATACGAATGCTGTGCCAGCCTCAGCTGCTGCATCCATGCTGTCAAATCCGGCCTCTTTGCAAGCCGTATCTGTGATCGCCTGAGCAACGGCTTTCTTGTCATCATTGATCACAGTTGCATCGTCTCCAACCTCACCGAGCATTGGCTCTGCGATAGCTACAGACTCGAATTTATCTTTATAGCCATTGATTGCTTCTGTCATCTCATCGTACTCAGCACCATGCATCAGATGGGTAGGCTGTACAACCAGATTCTTAACACCATTCTCTACTGCACGGTCAAGAGCCTGCTGCATGTTATCGATCACTTCATCATCTCTTGCCTCTACATGGTTGATGATGATCTGTGCTGTAAATGCTCTTCTTACAGACCAGTCCGGATAAGCTTCTGCAAGAGCATCCTCGATTCCCTTGACATCCTCTGCACGGCTGTCATTGAAGGAAGTACCAAAGCTTACAACAAGAAGTTCATTCTCACCGATCTCATCCTGGTTACGCGGATCGTCCTTGGAAGCATCTCCTGTGTCACGTCCGAAATAATCCGGATCTGCATTCTCACCCTCTACCAGCTCTTTCTGAGCATCTGTCAGAGCATCCCATGCTTCTTTGGCTGCCTTGCAGTCCTCATCTGTTGTGTCGTTTCTTTCCTGTACATAGATCTTGTCGATCAGAGCTGCTACATTATCTGCTGCTTCCTGATCTGCATCAGAAGCCTCTGTGGTATCAGCTGCCTCAGCGTTCTCTTCTGTAGCAGAATCCTCTGCTGCCATTGCTGTTGTAGCTGCCCCCATAGAGCATGTCATGGAAACTGCGAGCATCAGAGCTAACATTGTTTTTCTTTTCATTTCTTATTGTCCTCTTTTCATGTATTTCCAGAATACTGATATGTACAAAAAAACAGCAGCTCTCTGCGGCCGCCTGCTCACACATGATTCTCTGCGCAATACAAATACATAAAAAGAAGTTCTGTATTGTTATGGAGAATACCGATTCGTAAACCGCGAATCCCTGGATCTCACAATAAGGCAGTTCTCCTGACTTGGTTCCACGCTGCTTTCCCTTCCCGGTCTCCCAGTGGTTATAAAAGCAGCTCCCCTTTCACAGTGACGGTATCGTTCCGGATTCTCACCGGATTCTCTTTTGCACATCCGACTGGATGCAACCTTATCATTATAACATTTGCACATATTTTCTTTTATCTGGTTATCTAACTTTTACCACAAACTCACATATTTGTCAAGATTGATGTCAGACGATTCACGGTTTTCTGTGATCTTCGCTCACAAAAAACACCTCGCGAAATATTACCAGTGAACAGTAACCGGTTTTCTCCCTGTATCTGTCAGTTATTATCAGAATATTTTCTCCAATATTCATGCACATCCTGCATAAAAAACAGCCCCTTTCTGTCATCACCCTGATATCAGAAAAGGACTGTCTTACACTGGATATTCGCAATCCGCTTTGCTACTTGCTCATAACAGATAAACTGCTTTGCAGTTTATCTGTTAAAATACTCCTGCTCCAGGTATCTGGCTACGTAGATTCCGCTGGCAGATGCATGGGAAAGAGAGTGTGTCACACCGCTGCAGTCTCCGATAACAAAGAGACCCTTGTGGCAGGTTTCCAGATTTTCGTCGATCTCAACCTCCATGTTGTAGAATTTAACCTCCACGCCGTAAAGCAAAGTATCGTCATCCGCTGTTCCCGGTGCGATCTTGTCCAGGGCATAGATCATCTCGATGATGCCATCCAGGATACGTTTCGGCATAACAAGGCTTAAATCTCCCGGTGTCGCAGAAAGTGTAGGTGTTACGAAACTTTCCTCAATACGGGCTTTTGTGCTTCGTCTTCCGCGAATCAGATCTCCAAACCGCTGTACCATAACACCACCGCCAAGCATATTGGAAAGTCTTGCAATGCTCTCACCGTATCCGTTGCTGTCATGGAACGGCTCTGAGAAATGCTTGGATACCAGAAGGGCAAAGTTTGTATTGTTGGTATGCTTTGCCGGATCTTCGTAGCTGTGACCGTTTACTGTGATAATACCGTTGGTATTTTCATTCACGACAACACCTCGCGGGTTCATGCAGAAGGTACGAACCATATCCTCAAACTTCTCAGTTCTGTAAACGATCTTGCTCTCATAAAGCTCATCTGTCAGACGGCTGAAAACCTCCGCCGGAAGCTCCACACGGACTCCAATGTCCACACGGTTGGAAAGAGTCGGGATCTTAAGCTCTGTACATACCGTCTCCATCCATTTACTTCCGCTTCGTCCTGCGGAGATGATACAGTAAGTTCCCTCGTAACGCTCATCTCCTACAAAAACTGCATAACCGTCTTCAGTTTTTTCTACTTTGTCAACAGATGCGTCAAAATAGAAGTCCACATGGTCTTTCATTTTTTCATAGAGGTTCTGAAGTACCACATAGTTGATATCTGTTCCCAGATGGCGGACTGATGCATCCAGAAGATGCAGGCCGTTCTGAAGGCAGAGCTTACGAATCTCGCTGTTTGTGGTAGAATAAAGTTTGGTTCCCTCACCGCCATGCATCAGGTTCAGTTTATCTACATATTCCATCAGCTCTGTGGCTGTATCCTTGCCGATATGCTGGTACAGAGTTCCGCCAAACTGATTGGTGATATTATATTTCCCGTCGGAGAAAGCGCCTGCACCGCCAAATCCCTTCATGATCGCACAGGTTTTGCAATGGATACAGGATTTTACTTTCTTTCCGTCGATGGGACATTTTCTTTTTTCCAGAGGATGACCAGCTTCAAAAACCGCAATCTTTTTCTCCGGATCATTATTCATCAGTTCATAGGCCGCAAAGATTCCACCGGGACCTGCTCCTACGATCAGTACGTCATATTTCATAAATAAAAACTCCTTATCTTGTATTGCACATTTTCAGTATTTTGTTTTTGCACAAACCCTGTCTATTTTACAACAAACGTGTTCAAAAGTCATCGTTTTTTTCGATTTTGGAAAAAAAACTCAATCCTTCCGGAACCTTCCGATCTTAAGCTTTTTTCCATCTGTTTCCACGGTAATAGCACCGTTTTTCATGGTGTATTCCACCTGACTTCCGGCCGCTTTAAGCCGCTCTACGGTTTCCGGTGACGGATGTCCGTAGGTGTTGGTAGAAGAACAGGAAATGATCGCCACTTCCGGCTTTATTTTCTCAAGAAATGCTTCTGTGGTAGAATAACGGGAACCGTGATGTCCCACCTTCAGACAGTCAACATCCTCAAGCCCCCCGGCTACCAGAAGCTTTTTCTCTGTATCTGCACCGATATCTCCGGTAAAAAGCATCTGAAAATCTCCAAAAGACAACTCCATCACCATAGCTTCCTCATTCACATCTTTTCCTGTGGCATTTTTCTCCGGCCACAGAACAGAAAAAGATACTTTGCCGCAAGGCAATTCATCCCCTTTTCCTGCTGTCACGACCTTAACTCCGGCTGTTTTTGCTGCCTCTGCAAGCTCCCTCCATGCATCTGGTCTTTCCGCCCAGGCAGGCAGGATCAGATATCCGGCCCGGATGGTTGTAAGACCTTTTCCCATATATTCCAGAAGCTCCTTCACACCGTTGATGTGATCCTGATCTGTATGGGAAATAAAAATCCCATCCAGCCAGGAAATCCCCTGACTTTTCAATGCCGGCAAAAGGCAGTATCTTCCAAGCTCCGACTGGCTGCTGCTTCCTCCGTCGATCAGAAAATGGTGATCCTCCGGGGTCTCCACAAGAATACCGTCACCTTGTCCTACATCCAGGCAGATCACCTTCAGGCTTCCTGCTGGATGATATCCCAGTATCAGGATTCCGACTGCCAGAAAAATACCGGCTGTTATCCGGATAGCATATAGCTTCCGACAACCTGCTTCCGCCCGCTCCTCTGCTAGCTCCGTTTCCTCACTGACTGCTTTTTTCTTCCGGAGCTGTTCTTTTATATACTGTCCCATAAACAGGACTATAATCAAAAAGCCATAATATACCACGATCTGCCATATTTCCGGCTCCCCTCCGATCCAGGTACTCCATCCTGACCTTCCTGCCAGATTGCAGAGATGTTCATAAAAAAGCAGCAGTACCCTTGCCGGCAGGATTACCAGTTTTGCCGCAGGAATACTGAGAATTCCCAGCAGCAGCGCCGCCATTCCTCCAGTCAGCACTACCCCCACACTTGGAAGCACCAACAGATTCAGGATAAATCCGGCAATAGAGACTTCTCCGAAAAACTTCAGCATCACCGGCAGAGTCACAAGCTGAAGAGCTATAGGACTTACCAGTGCCTTTGTCCATTTTTTCTCCGCTCCTGCAAGGGCACAGATCTTTTCCGCAGCGAGCCCCATTCCCAGAACACAGCCAAAGGACAGAAGAAATCCGCTGTCCAGGAGATAGGCCGGAGATTCCACAAGGATCATCATGGCAGTTACGGAAAGAGCACTCATCATATCATAGATCCGTCCGGTGATTCTGGCTCCCATGGCGATCAAAAACATAGTTACTGCACGCATGGTGGAAACACTCCCTCCGGTCATGATTCCATACTGCAGCATCACTCCCAGAGAAAAAATCCCGGCAGGCCAGATTCCCAGTCCCATCTTCTTTAGAAGGTTATAAAGCCCCATTCCCAGAATACTGATATGAAGTCCGCTGATGGCAAGGATATGTATGATTCCGGCCAGCTGATAGCGCATCTGTGTTTCCGGATCCAGTTCCTGTTTGTCTCCAAGCGTCATGGCACAAAAAACAGGTGCATCTTTTCCTGCTGCTTCCTTCAGGATCTGTCTGCAGCTTTCTTTTATCTCCAAAAGAAGCTGCCTGTAGCCGGAATACACTGCTGTTTTCTTTTGGAGCACAGCGTTCTTCATAAAATAATAAATATGACGACAAGCATAATACTGTTGACTGTCAAAGCCCCCCGGATTCGCAGGACCTTCCACTCTTTTCAGTGTTCCCTTGACCAGGATCCGCATTCCCGGTTTCAGATCTTCTTCTTTTTTGAGAAATATTCTTACATTTTCAATTGGAAATTTTTTTGACTGATGGATAAGATATGTTTTTTTCAGATAAACAGACTGGGAAAATTCTGTGTTTTCATACTGTTCCACCTCCCCGCAGATCATGGAACCAGGATGCGCTTCGATCTGCTCCTGCACATTTAACGGAAGGGGATTCCCCCTGATCAGAGGAATCCCCATAAGCTCCAGTGCGCCAAGACTCAGCACCATAAGAAAACACAAAAGACACATCGGCCTTTTCGCCATAAATGTTCTCCCGTTTTCTGATATTTTGAGATGTTTTATTTTTTCTATTCTTTTTTAGCCTTTGTGTGTGCCAGCAGGCTGTCGTTCCATTCATAGAACTTATAAAGCTGCATATTCTGGCCAAAGGTCACTTCCTTGTTTCCTTCGATGGAAATCTCAACTTTGTCCACATCCGTTGCCGCGATCAGCGTATTTACCACCGAATACACGGCAATCTGTTCCGAAACATCCAGCGCATAATCCTGAAATACGGAATTATAATCCACATAGCAGATTCCGTTTGCTCTCGTCAGAGAAAGTACCTCTGAATTCTCCGGTATTGTAGGATAATGTCCTTTTTCCAGCGGACCTCTTGCAAGCTGCTCCAGAACCACCGTAGCCTTCGGAAGATTTCGTCTGTAGCGGACACTTCTCTGTTCCGCTACCAGTTTATCTCCGTTTTTATTTGTGAAATACAAAGTAAAGGTGTCATAGCTGTACACATCCCCATCGGACCCGGAAAACTCCACAAAGGTGTCGTTGTTCATGGCTCCCACTTCCTCACCCCTGGTATCTGTCAGCGGCTTTTTACCCACATAGATCTCCACAGAATCCACTCCTGGAACCTGTAAAAAGATCTTCACTATACCTGCCCGCACCAGAAGTTCCCTGGTACGTGACATTTTATCATAGGCCTCATTGAATTCTACGTTCAGGACTCCATCCTGTATAGAATAAGAAGAAATCTTTACCCCATCCGGAAAAAGTGAGATTCCGTCTTCCCGGGTCTCACGGTTATTCAGACTCTCGGAAAAATTGCGCAGCATCACTTCTGTTGTTTCCTTCTCCGGAGTATATTTTTCTTCTTTCAGTCTCGTTTCATCGCTGTTGATATAATAAAATCTATACTGCTGTTCTTCGTTTTTATTTCTTCCCGACAAACCTATGAAAGCAACCAGACCAAAAAGGATGCAGGCAGCGGCCACACAGATGATCAAAATCGTTTTTTTCATGCTGTACCTCCTAGGACGGGATATAGGACAGCGGGATCTTCACGGTAAATGTGGTTCCCTCGCCCTCTTTGCTGGATACCTTGATGATCCCATGATGCATGGCTATAGAACTTCTTGTAATAGCAAGTCCAAGACCGGTTCCGCCGATCTCTCTAGAATGGGATTTATCCACACGATAAAAACGCTCAAAGATCCGTTCAATGGAATCTTCCGGTATTCCCAGGCCGGAATCTGCAACCGTCACATAGAAATCCTTATGATCCGCATCCAGTGTTACGCGGACCCATCCCTCATCTACATTGTATTTGATACCATTTTCGACCAGGTTACTGATGGCAAGGGTAAATTTCACCTCATCCACATCTGCGGTTACCGGTCGGAACGAATCCAGAATCAGGTCAATCCTTCTCTGATCTGCAATAGGACGGAGACGCTTCAGGATATTCTCCAGCAGCTCATTGATATTCATATTACTGATATTCATATCTGCTGCTTTTTTGTCCATTTTTACCAGGGAGAGCAGATCGGTGATGATCTTGTTCTCTCTGTCAATCTCTTCTGTGATATCAGAAAGAAATTCCTGATACAGTTCCTCCGGAACCCCCTGCTGTCCTACCAGCGAATCCGCCAGAACCTTCATTGAAGTCATAGGTGTCTTCAGCTCATGAGACACATTGGATACAAACTCCTGTCTGGATTCATCCAACGTCTTCATTCTGGAAAGCATCTTGTTAAATGCATCTGTGATCAAAGCTGTCTCTGTATAATCCGGTACCGAGATCTCCTCATTCTGATATCCGTCTGTAAGGTCCTCGATTGCTTTCGTTACCCTGGCAAATGGCTTCACCAGGATCGTGGAAAGAATATAATCTCCCTGCTGGAGATCGGCAAGGACGACGACGGCTTCTCCACCATTCAGGTGCAGGCCACCAACGGCGACAACCACCTCGGTGGTGACGACTGGGATCAGAAGATCATCGATTGGCTGGTTTCCGAAG
>ENA-OQBD01000695-OQBD01000695.1-human-gut-metagenome-genome-assembly--contig:-NODE-695-length-17441-cov-3.012591_pt1 | contig 17441 bp, 20 predicted proteins | sample MGYA00242742_ERZ504543 | MGnify/ENA primary metagenome ERZ504543 (study PRJEB26092, sample SAMD00036239) | human gut metagenome | host: Homo sapiens | study: EMG produced TPA metagenomics assembly of...
CTGAAAATCAGAAAACTTCTTTTCCGCCAGATCACTGCCTGTTCTTCGGGTCTCTTCCAGCCTTTTATATCCCAGCATCTCAAGGAATATCTGCTGATTTTGAATCATTTCCTGAATCTGCTTTAAGTCGAACATGACACTGACATCGTAAAGATGTTTTGCCACATCAAAATACATCTTACGCTCATAATAGAATTCAGCAGCAAAAATCTTGTCGGCAAAAATCCTCTCTAACCGAATCGTGTTAATCATAAAAGGGACAACATCATATTGTGACCGAAGAATATTTCGCTGTTCTTCGGTGGCATAGGTGTAAAGTATCGGTTCAATTTCAAGTGGTGTAAAAGGCTCGCTAACAGTAAAAGATGTACCTTCTACTTTGACATATCCAAACCGTTGGAGCGGATCATCCGTGTCAATGCCTACAAGTGGAGTGTAATCATAGACAGTTGTGATACTACCTTTCCGATCATCTTCGAGATCCTTTCTGGATGTGCGTGGCAAGGCCTGATATTTCTTTGTTGCCATCTCCAGCCGTTTCTTAGCCTGGCTGTTACTGCAATTATCGATGCACACCGTCAAGTCAATATCCTCTGAAAACCGGCGGATACTTTTCTGTGCTTTATACAGGGCTGTTCCACCTTTAAAATAGGCTGGTAATGTTACCTGTTTCCCTGCCAACTCCCTCAACAGTAGCGTAACATAATAGTCCTTCTCCAAAATATCAGCCCGAATGCTACTATCCTCATGGATTAAATTGATAATATTCAAAAAAGCAAATTTATCCTCGTGCAGTTTCATAACTACCCTCCAACAAAATGTCTATGGTCCGAAGCAAAGTTTTTTGCCCATAATATTTTCTGGCCATCAGAATCAACATCTCAGTTTTCAATGTAAATTCCTCAACAGTAGCTCTTACCACATCAATCGGCTTTGCAGTATCTACTGGCGCCATATCCAGTTCTCTGATTGCATCCAAAATTTGCAGATATCGAAAATTTCCAGAATTAACTACAATAGGCGGTTTCCGAATCTCAATCTGCATTCCTTCGGGAATTCGTTTTGTATGCAGGTTGGTTGCAATGCATCTCCTTTTTGGCATTTGAGAAACAAGACCAATACGATTTAATGCAGACAACCCTGTTTCATATCCAATTATCTCGTTTTCTTTCCGAAGTAACTGCTTACAAAAAAGTGTTTCTTTATCTGGAGTATAATATCCAAATGCTGTTTTTACTCTCCTGCAGTAAATTCCTTTGGTTAGGCGCATAATCTGCCCCTCTTTTTCAAGCCGAGCCATATTTACATTGACTGTCTTTTTTACCATCGCTGTATCAAGTAAAAGCCGTTCCGCCACATACTCTGCGACTTGTTCGGTTGTAATTGTTTGATCTGGCTCCAGAGCAGTCAGATACTGCATGATCAAATCCCGGTACTTTATCTTTTCCATACAGATCTCCTTTCCGTTGCACTTGTTATTATAATACTCATTTTTCCTTCGTTTTATGTATTCATAATAACACTTTTTCTTGTTGCAGTCAATGGGAGGAAGAAAAACAGATATACTCCAAGACCAGCTTCTCATTTTCAGTTAGTTTTGTCGCTGTTGCCCCCTTTAGCACATACTATCAGTATATGCGTCTCTTTCTAAACTTCCCAATACATAATTTTATCTTCTATATGCGTTTATTTTTCACGAAAATACAGTTATAATATATATAATCGAGGATTTAGGAGGCAATTTTATGCTGATTCAGTTTCGTGCAGAGAACTTTCTCTCTATCAAAGGCAGTGTCGTATTATCCCTGCTTGCCAGTAAGGATAAAGAGCATCCGAAGCATCTGATTGTGAATGGAAGCAAACGGTATTTGAAGTCTGCCGGAATTTACGGAGCCAACGCTTCCGGGAAGTCCAATGTCCTTCATGCATTCTGGTTCATGGTAAATTATGTGCTGACTTCGCATAACCAGCAGCTCCACAAAGCCATCGAACGTTCGCCTTTCAAGTTTGACCGTGAAACACCCGTCCGCCCCAGCAGCTTTGAGGTCATCTTCACCGCAAATGGCATCCGATACGCGTATGGCTTTTCGGTAACAGACAAAGTTGTTATTGAAGAATACCTATATTACTATCCCAATGGCAGGCAGGCGATCATTTTTGAGCGGCAAAACACAAACGATTTTCGTTTTACTGTTGATGTCGATGAACAAAGCATGCTCAAAAATCGTACTTCACCTAACAAGCTCTATCTGTCTGTTGCATCAAACTGGAGCTATTCCAAGGTAATTCCTGTTCTGGAGTGGTTTGCTTCCTGCCGGATCATCACGAAACATTCTGCTGCAGATGCTTATGAACTTGAAGCAGAACAGCTCAAAGACGATGGCTACCGGCATATGATCGCCTCTATGTTGCGTGGCGCAGATTTTGGTATACAGTCCCTTCAAATGCGTGATTTAGAACCCACCACTTCTCAGCAGGGCGATATTTTCACCAATATTGAGGCCATTCACACGGTACAAGACACAGAGGGAAATACTTCTTCCTACACACTGAATATGGCAGAGGAATCCGATGGCACCAACAGTTATTTCAAACTGATTGGTGTGGTAAAAAAGGTGCTGGATGAAGGAACACTCCTTATAGTAGACGAACTGGACGCTCATCTGCATCCCCTCCTGACAAAGCATCTGGTCTCGCTTTTTAACAGCGTGGAGTTCAATCCAAATGGAGGCCAGTTGATTTTCACATCACACAACACCAATCTTCTTGACTTGGATGTGCTGAGGAGAGATCAGATCTGGTTCACCGAAAAAGATGAACTGACCGCTGCTACCGATTTGTTTTCCCTCCAATCTTTTTCTATCCGCAAAGATACCAAAATTGAGAAGGGGTATTTGATCGGCCGTTATGGTGCGATTCCTTTTATTAAGGGTGGGCTGTAATTGGCACAAAATTGTCTCTACATTGGCACAGTCCTGCCCTTTCGCCGTAAATCCATATCTGTTATACTTGGTACAGTCAAAACTTTGCATAGCAGCCGCTCCGGTTTGGAGTGGCTGTTTTCAATTTCAGTAAAGGTGGTGGTTTCTATTCTCTTTCAAAAAGCCCGGAGGGTGCTGAACAACGAGCGGGGCGAGGCCAACTATTTCAGTACGGTGGTCTTTATCTTCATCGCTGTCCTGCTGCTGGCCTTCATTATTGACCTGTTCAGCATCATTTCCACCAAGCAGGAACTTGACCATGCCGCCGATCAGATGGTCAAACAGATCCAGCTTTCCGGCGGCGTCAACAGTGAGACCGATGAACTGTTTGAATTTTTGAGTTCTCAGATCGAGGGAGCCGAAAATATTTCCTACTCCATTGACGCTACCTATACATCACCCAGGCCATCCGGTATGACAAATGCCATCCAGTTGGGCACCCCCTTCTTCATTACTATCGAGGGAGATGCTAAACTGGGCGGGTTCTGGAATTTTGACCTGGTAAACATTACAGTGGTTGCCCGCGGCAGCGGCGTCAGTGAGCACTACTGGAAGTGAGGTGACCTATGAAACGCATATTCCTGCGACTGAAACAGCCGCTGCGAAACGAACGGGGCGAGATCACCTTTTTCGCCTGCTTTTTTGTGGTAGGCATCGTGATGCTGATTTCCTTCCTGCTCCTGTACGCTTCCATACGGATCACCTGTATCAACATCCGCAACGGCGCTAAAATGGAGTTAAATAACCTTAGCGGCACGATTTATGCAGATACCTACCGTTCCCAGCGTGAAACTAACTTTGAAGAGTACCTAAATACCCTTTACTCCAGCAGTGACTATACCGACATGCTGGAGGCTACAGTGGCAGGCGGCCTGGACTCCAAGATTCCGCTTTCAACGGAGGATTACAAGGTTTCCGACATCAGCCTGGAGTTCAATGTAGAAGATGGACGGGTTGAGTACATCTTTTACTGTGACGTGGAGTTTTATGTGCGGATGTTCGGCCACAGTTATCCGGCTATCACCCAACGGGTAGAGCTGACAGGCTACCACAACACAAAATTCTAACAATACTGTTGAAAGCCCAGCACATTCTACCGTATAGGCTTTATATAACAGCAAAAAAGGAGTGTATGTAAAATATGAAGAAGTTTTTCCAATCCAAAGGCTTTATTGTTTCCTCGCTGGCTCTCCTCTGCGTCACTATTCTGGGTGTCTGCTGGTTCGTAAGCCGCGACCGTACCGGAGATTTTAGACCGGATGAATCTCCACCCAGCAGCGTCACCGGCGATTGGTCAGATGGTGGCACACAGACAGATGGTGATAATGGAGCAGATGCTTATGCTCCCGGCCAGTCCACAGATGCCGAAGAAGAATATCCCAAAGTAACCTCCCAAACGGAGGATGAGGTTGTGATCGACTTCACCGATACTGAAAAGTTTGAAGAAACGCCTCCTCCGGTGCCGGAAGGTAAGACCGAAATCAAAGATCCTGGTCAGGAGCATACCGTCAATCCCGACCCGTCAGTTCCGGAGGTTACTGCCCCGCCCGCCGAGCAAGCGCCGCCCAGCAATGAGCCGGTTCCAGGCTCCAGCAACGGAAATGGAGCTGTATACGATCCAGTGTTTGGCTGGGTTGTTCCCGGCAATGTACAGCAGTCCACCGGTGACAGCGATGGAGATCTGAACAAACAGGTCGGCAATATGGGCTGATTTACTACAACTGAATATGACACTACTTGGCCGTCACAGGATTGTGGCGGCCTTCCTATTTTCAAAAGGAATGGAGCGTGATGTATTTGAAACGACTTCTCGCCTTCCTATGCTGCTTTGCCTTTGTTTTCTGTCTATTCCCCTCCTCTGCCTTTGCAACGGGCGGAAACGGAAACATAGATGGCGGCGGTGGCAGCATGGGTCACGGCACAAGCAGCAACTTCTGGAATTCAGGCAATGATGGTGTCCGCATTACTGTTGTTGACGCATCCAGCGGAACTGCCGTATCTTCTCCACTGGACTTTTCAAACCGGACGCAGAAGACCAGTCTTCTCCACTTTGGCAAAGTCAACAAACTGCAATACCTGGGCGGCGCCGGCCTCTCCCTTCAGTCCGGCGTTGCCTATTCCTGCATCAGACCTGCACAATCTATGCCCACAATCGTCAGCAGCAAGGGGCAGAGCAACATCGAAGCCATCAAACGGTATTTCTGTTCTGAATATGCGTGCATGATGGTCGCTCAGGCAGCCGGAGTCGATTATGAGCGGATGATTGCCGGCGAGTACAAGCTGCTGATCGAGCCCATTGCCTATTTCACGCACAACGGCCAGTATTACTGTATGACAGCTACTGAAGCCGGCCTGTATGATCAGATGTCCGGCGGCAATCTGCGAAAAACCATGACCTCACTTACCCATAAAAATCTGCCGCTGTCAATGTTCCTGGAATTCAGCGACCTTGGCATCTCCGCCTGGACAGGCAGCACCACTGGAAAGCAGAACAATTCCGACATCATCAGCACCCTCGGCGTTGGTATTGTCTGGTTTGATGAAGCTCCGCCGGAAGGAGAAATTCAGGCCCCTGATGTAGAATACCGAGTAGATACGGATGTGATTACCGCCGTCACACTGCGGACAGATCAGGATCTGACGCCGGATAATCCGGCATCGGTTACCTTCCATATCCTCGGCACCACCTACCGAGTCAATGATATAGTGATCCCAGCCGGTGACAGTCAGGTAGTCTGGGTCAAATGGCATACCCCCTCCACCCCGCAGACCGTGACCATTACGGTATCTGTCAGCGGCGCCTATACCGCTCAGGATACCTTTGTTGCAAAGATCGTGGATCTGAATGAGCACATTCCGCCTGACCCTGTGGCAACCGACACCAATCCCGGCTACTCTGTGCCGCCCCTGCCCAATGAAACGCAGAAGCTCACTGCCAACTGGGGCGTCTGGAGCTGCTACTGGGTGCCTGTATGGGTATGGTGCGACCACGGTGAAGATGGCGGGCACTGGGTTGATGAAGGGTATTGGGAATACGAATATACGGGCTACTCCGCTTCCATCAGCGGCGAGATGTCTCTAATGCCAGACGATATTGTACCCACAGCATCCGGCAAGACAATGAAAAGCGGGTACGGCGTTAAAACCGAAGTGCGGGCAACGCTGTCCACAGATGCCCCGACCAGCCACATTACTTATCCCCAAACTGCTTTTTCCGTATTTCCTGAGTTCCAGTATCAGACCTATCTGCGGCTTCTGCAGCGTTCCGGCGGCCAAAGTGCAAAATTCATCTTCAAGCCCAACGAGTTTTCCACCTATGACCGGACAGTGCATTTCACACCGCTGTGGTTCCCCGATGCCACCGACTACACCATCTATACACAGGTGTGGGATACCTGGACTCCTGACGGCATGTTATCCATCAACCTAAATGACTATGTTTCAATCCAAGGGAGCCTTTATGATGACTGGTATACCAATCGAGAATAACCTCTGGACAGCTTACCTGCTTACCATATTTTTTGTGGTGGCCGGCTTTGCTGTCTACGATGTGCTTTACAGACGGGTGCCTGACCGGGCACTCGTCTTTTTTATCCCCTTAGCTGCCCTGGCGCCGGTCCTGCAGGGGTATTTCCTGTTAAATCACGGGCTCCCGCCGCTCTTCCTCTGGCCGGTCGCTACCCATGCCCTGGTAGGTGCCCTGCTCGGCTTTTGTATTCCATTGGCAGCTGCACTGGCAACAAACAGCACTGGTCTGGGCGGCGGGGATATCAAGTTCTGCGGGATATTAGGGCTGGTCTATGGTCCTTCCGGCATGGCGCTGGTCTTTCTGACTGCCGCTGTTACCGCAATGCCTGTGATCTTTCTTCTCAGGCGGCTTTATCGAACTGGGCAGCCCCTTGCTATCCCGTTCCTGCCATTTCTCGCCTGTGGCTGCTGTACAGCGACCCTGGCCCAACTATTTTTTAAGATAGGAGACAACGCTTATGAAACTGAATAACCGATTCATCTTCGGGATCCTCTCTCTGCTGTTGGCGGTCAGTTATCGCCTTTGTGGCACTTCCAACCATCGCCCGTCAGACCAATGGAAAGGAGGAAATCGTCCGCATTACCCAGCCGGTATTGAAAGGCGAACAAATCTCGTCAGAAAATGCCGAGGTGGTTGAGGTAGGCGGCTATAACCTCCCCTCCAACATCGCCCATCAGCTCTCTGATGTAAATGGTCTTTACGCTACCGCCGACTTGGCTGTGGGTGACTATATCCTTACCAGCAAGATCAGCTCTGTACCGGTTTCGTCCGATGTGCGCTCAACAGCATCCCTTCCGGTAAGGTTGCTATCTCGCTGACCGTCAAAACACTTGCTTCCGGCCTCTCTGACAAGCTTCAGCCCGGTGACATCATCCGTATTTACCACTTTCTTGATACGGCCGCCGAAGTACCGGAACTGCGTTTTGTCAAAGTATTGTCCGTCACCGACTCAGACGGCATCAATGTGGATAATGCCAAGGAGCCCACGGAGGATGAAGAAAAGCAGCAGTCAGCCACCATCACTGTGCTGGCAAGCCCTGAACAGGCGAAGATCATTACCGGTCTTGAAAATGACGGCGTAGCTCATGTGGCTCTTATCTCCCGCAACAATGACAAACTGGCAGATGAGCTGCTTGCCGAGCAGGATAAGACTCTGCAGGAAATCTACTTCCCCGAAACTTTGATTGAGGAAGAAGCTGCAGATGCGGAAAATTCTGATGTTGAAAGTGAACCCCAGGAAACGGAAACTGCAGAGTCTGCACAATCTACTAATGAAACTGCACCCTCGGCAGAATAATCAAATCAAGGAAGGAGGATCTTCGTTATGGGTAAAGTTATCACCGTCTGGGGAAGCCCCGGCAGCGGCAAATCCATGTTCTGCTGTATTCTGGCAAAAGCCCTGACCCGCGACAAGCGGAAAGCCATCATTATCAATGCCGATATGAATGTCCCTATGCTGCCGGTCTGGCTGCCGGAGCAGATCATCCAGACCAATACCTCTATCGGCCAGGTTTTGAGCAGTGTGGAGATTGATACATCTCTGGTTGCCAGTCATGTGACAGTGCTGAAAAACTATCCCTTCATTGGGATGATGGGCTATGCGGCAGGAGAAAACCCGCTGAGCTACCCGGAGGTCAAATATACCATGGTACTGCAGCTCATTCATGCTGCCGCCAAACTGGTAGATTTCGTCATTCTGGACTGCAGCACCAGCATGACCAATGTGTTCACTCCCGCCGCCATTGAAGCCGGCGATGTGGTCATCCGTATCCTCACCCCGGACCTAAAGGGCATCAACTACCTGAAAGCCCATCAGCCTCTGCTTGTGGACGAGCGCTTCCGGTTTTCTGAGCATATGACATTCGCCGGTCTGGCCCGTCCCTTCCACGCCTTGGATGAAATGGGCTATATCATTGGCGGGTTTGACGGCCTGCTTCCCTACAGTAAGGAGATCGACCGCTGTGCTACCGAAGGCGGTATGTTCAAGGCTATCACCTACTGTAACCCCAAATACACTGCTTCACTGAACAAGGTACTGGAAATTCTGGAGCAAATGGAACTGGCCGAGCAGTCAGAGGATGATGCGGCGTATGAATGTGAGGAGGATGCCGATGAGTAATTTGAATGATATATTCTTCACACCGGCCGCCAATCAGGAGCTGACCTATGACCAGGTACTGGAGGATGTACAGCGGTATTTTGCCGAAAACCATGCCTCCACCATTGCCGAAGCTGGGGAAGGCAATGCAGAGCGTGCCACAAGCCTGCTGAAAGAACTGATGGAACACTACATTGTCAAACGCAAATATGCCCTTGACGGGCTCTCTACAAAAGAACTGTGTTCCAAGCTCTATGAAGACATGGCCGGCTACTCCTTTTTGAAGAAATGGATCTATAAGCCCGGTGTTGAGGAGGTCAACATCAACGCCTACAACGACATTGAAGTGATCGAATCCAGTGGGCGCAGTATCAAGATCCCTGATAAATTCAGTTCGCCCCAGCACGCCATCGATGTGATCCGCCGAATGCTCAACGCCTGCGGCATGGTCATTGATGATACTATGCCCAGCATTGTGGGATTTCTGGACAAGAACATCCGTATTTCGGTGGACAAAACTCCCATTGTGGATGCAGATGTAGGCGTCAATGCCTCCATCCGTATTGTCAATCAGCAGACCGTCAGTGAAGAAAAACTGCTGAACTCCGGCAGTGCCACCGCTGAAATGCTTCACTTTCTGACTGCCTGTATTCGATATGGGGTGTCTGTCTGCATTGCCGGCTCCACCGGCTCCGGCAAGACCACGATCATGGCCTGGCTGCTGTCCAATGTGCCCAATAACCGGCGCCTTATTACCATTGAAGAAGGCAGCCGCGAATTTGATCTGGTCAAGCGGGATGCGCAGGGCAATATCCTTAATTCCGTAGTACATCTGCTGACCCGCCCCAGCGAGAACCCTGCGTTGAACATCAATCAGGATTTTCTTCTGGAGCGGGTGCTGCGTAAGCATCCGGATGTCATCGGCGTGGGTGAAATGCGGTCAGCAGCAGAAAGCTTGTCCGCAGCCGAAAGTTCCCGCACCGGCCATACCGTATGTACCACCATCCACTCCAATTCCTGCAACAGTACTTACCGCAGGATGATGACCCTTGCCAAACGCAAGTACAACATGGATGACTCCATCCTCATGCAGATCATGGTAGAGGCGTATCCCATCATCGTCTTTACCAAGCAGCTGGAGGACCGTTCCCGTAAGATCATGGAGATCATCGAGGGCGAGGACTACCAGGACGGGCGGCTGATCGCCCATTCCCTATACAAATATGAAGTGGAGGACAATGTAACTGATGACCGTGGTGAAACCCGTGTGGTAGGGCACCATAAAAAAATTGGCTTGATCTCCGATTCCTTGAAGAAAAGGCTGCTGGACAATGGCATTTCCAACAAGGAATTGGAAGAATTCATGCAGCCGCCAAAGGAGGTGGGTTAATTGCAATGGATCTATCTTATCTGTTTTATCCTGCTCAGTGCTGGGCTTTTGGCTCTGTTTGGTGTGAAGCCGGGTGATTTTATCGACGCCCTCTTCCGCTCCCAGCGAAAATCCGCCACCTTGTCGGATGAACTGAATGTTCTTCTGGGCACACCAGCCAAGGGCTTTTTTAATCAGGATTACGAACTGAAACAGATCTTGAAGGGTACCGGACGGGCGGACCGCTATGAGGCAATAAAACGACTGTCCCTGATTCTGTTCGCTGTGGGGGCTGTGCTGGCTCTTTTGATTGGGAATGTGTACATGGTGCCCATTCTGGGTATCGGTTTTTCTCTTATACCGATCTGGTATCTGCGCAGCACTGCCGCCAGCTATAAAAAGCACCTGAATGAAGAACTGGAAACCGCTATTTCCATCATCACGACTTCCTACCTGCGCACCGAGGATCTGATCCGTTCTGTCAAGGAAAACCTGCCCTATATCAATGAGCCGGTAAAAGCCAACTTTGAAGCCTTCGTTTATGAAGCGGAATTGATCAACGCCAACATCACCAGTGCTATCAACAGCCTGAAGATGAAGATTCCCAACCGGGTCTTCCATGAATGGTGCGGCACCCTCATCCAGTGCCAGTCCGACCGCAGTATGAAGAATACCCTTCCTACCATCAACCAGAAATTCTCCGATGTGCGTGTGGTGCAGTCGGAACTTGAGGCAATGATGCAAGGGCCGCGGCGTGAAGCCATCACCATGATATTTCTGGTTATCGCCAATGTGCCGCTGCTCTATTTCTTGAATGAGGATTGGTTCCACACCCTTATCTTCACCACACCGGGCAAAATTGCACTGGCGATCTGCGCAGCCATCATCCTATTTGCGCTGACCCAGATCATGAAACTGAGCAAGCCCATCGAATATGGAGGTGATAGCGTATGACTTTTCTGGCGCTCATCGCCATCATCTTCTTCAGTTTTGCTGTCTACAACCTGACCTGCGCCTTTGTGGACATCCCGACCAAGAAGACCTCACAAATGATGATGCTCTCCCGCAAACAGCAGGGCACCAAAAACGAAAAGCTGCTTGATGTCTATGTGACAAAAATCGCCGGTTGGATCGCCCCTTATTTGCGGCTGGACCGGCTCAAGCGCAATAAGGTACAACGCGCTCTGGACATTGCAGGTCTGCAGCTTACCCCGGAGGTCTATACAGCCAGAGCCTGGGTAACTGCAGGGGCAGTTGGCCTGTGTGCCATCCCCATGGCACTTCTTATTCCGCTGCTGGTGCCTATTTTGATCGGTCTTGCAGTGGCGCTGTGGTTTTCAACCTACTATGCAGCCTTTGATTTTGTTAAAAAACGCCGCAAACTGATTGAGGGCGAGATTCCCCGATTTGCTTTGACCGTCGGCCAGAGCCTTGAAAATGACAGGGATGTACTTAAAATTCTGACTTCCTACCGCCGTGTGGCTGGGAAAGACTTCGGCGCCGAGCTGGATCAGACCATTGCTGATATGAAGACCGGCAACTATGAAAATGCCCTCATTCGATTTGAAACCCGCATTGGCAGCCCCATGCTGTCCGATGTGATCCGTGGCCTGATTGGTGTCCTGCGCGGTGATGACCAGCGGATGTACTTCAAAATGATTACCTTCGATATGCGCCAGATCGAGCAGAACAATCTGAAAAAGGAAGCTGCCAAACGTCCCAAAAAGATCCAGCGTTACTCTATGATGATGCTGATTTGCATTATGATCATCTATCTGGTGGTGCTCTGTACCGAGGTTATGAGTTCGCTCGGGGCATTCTTTGGCTAATCGGCATCCGCCACGGTACTTCCGGGCGTTTTCATACCTGCTCCTCATATGGAAGACAGATACACAGGGAGGTGAACGTTTGTACCCAAGCGATTTTCCATAGCGACAGGCACACCATTCTTTTTCATCTGGACTGAGCCGGACTGTTTCATCAGCCCGGCTCCATTTTTTACAGGAGAATGCCTATGCCCAAAAAGAAATTTTTATCCGCCGAATGATACCGGCACCAAAAATCGACGCTTTCGTTGCTTGCTGTTCCAACAGGCCTAAAGCATATCCGAACCGGCCCCGTTCCAACAAAAACAATCTGATCAAGCCTATCCGCCGCGCTTAACAGACGGTGGACTTGATATACCATCCACTCAATCATCAAACATATAACAGGAGGTTACCCATGAGAAAATTCACGACCCATATCTATACCAAAGCCAACTATCTGCTCAACCGCGGCCGTATGGCATTGTCCAATCAGCGCGGCGATTTTTACATTTCGGACGCCGTCAAAATCATTATCGCCGTAGTTTTGGGTGCGCTGCTCCTGGCGGCTCTGACCCTCATCTTCAATGATACGGTCATCCCCCGCATCACCCAGGAGATTGAAAGTCTGTTCTCCTAAGCACCAAATCAGGGGCCAGTTTGCAGAACTTCTGCAGCTGGCTCCTTTTTTTATTTTTAGAAATGCAAATGTACTGTAACGGAGGTGAAAGCATGAATCAAAAACCGTGTCAGTTCTATTCCTTTCTGCAGGCAGTCCGGGGTAACTGGCGTAACGCCCTGTTCATCCGCTGCAGCGGTTCACTTTGTCCAATGATCCGGCAGGCATCTTGTGAGGGATTCCTGATGGCAGCAGACGCAGGCTGTCAGCCGATCTTTCTGTCCGTCCAGACAGTGCGGAAGCTGAGTGGAGAAGCAGTGGACCCCGAAGAATGCTCTGCAATTCTGGAGTGCCGCTCGTTTCGGACTGCTTATACCAAGTTTCTGGAATGGCATACCTCTTCGGACCATGTATGTCCGTTTTTTACAGCTATGCCCAGACCGGGATACCTACTTCGGATGATTCTGCCTGTTAAGACGCAATGCCGCCGTCATCGGCGCGTAATGGAGGTGATTTTATTGAAACAAAGCAAATCAAATGTCCTTATTGTCATGCTCACGCTTCTCTTCGGCCTGCAAGCCTTGTGTATGGATCTACTCCACAGACCAGAGGAAAATTTCCTGTATGTCTGCGACAGATGGCCGGCCTGCAATGCCTATGTCAGTGCTCATGAGCGCACATTGCTCCCCATGGGGACACTGGCGAATGGCGATCTGCGCCACAAACGCATTCTAGCCCATCGTGCCCTAAAAAAAGCTGCAGCAGGACTGCCATATGGAAAAATGGGAAGTCTATATCTGGCTGCAAGCCAAGGCATGGGACTGGATGCACACCAGACCCACATCGGCCAGTTTTCCGAATATATGTGCGAGCAAGTCATTTCCCTCTGTCAGCAGGCTCCGGCGTACACATCCGGGCGTGCTGCCTGAACGGAGGTGAAGCCGGATGAAGCAAAACTTTAAGCTTACCAAAGACCAGCAGACACTGGTAGAAAAAAACCTGTCCATCGTTCACTGGGTCATTGTCAACAACATTCATGTGAATCCCGGCATCTGTGGTCTGGAGTATGGAGATCTGTTTCAGGAAGGGTGCCTGTGGCTCTGCAAGGCCGCCTTTACCTACCATGCCGGACAGGCACAGTTTTCAACCTACGCCAAAAAGGTTGTGAAAAACGGAATCCTCTCCTACTGCCGCAAAATCTGTAGCCAGGGACGGCACATCAGCCGGCTGATCATCGGAGAACAGGGCGAACTGGCTGCAGATGGAGAACAGATAGACCAGCCAGACGACCATTTTGACTCCCATCTTTCTCGTCTGGAGACCCTTGATCTGCTGGAAGCCAGCAAACAGAACTATCAGGGCGTTGCCAGACTTGGCATCGAAGCGCTGGCGCTGAAGGTCCAGGGAATGCGCATTACAGACATCGCCGCCCTCTATCAAGTCCCTCCTTCCCATGTGGGTGCCTGGATTTCCCGTTCTCTGGAAAAACTTCGCAATGACCCTGACTTTTTGACCTGCCTGCTTTGATTTGTTGAAAATCAGCATCAATATCAGTAAGGGATATGTATAAAAAGGAGGTATCGAAATATGGCAATCAAAACCCTATACACTGCGGTCGGCCGGTTTGAGAGAAGGACAAACGGCTGCAACCGCAGTTGTCCAATCATCCTGTTAGGCGGTCAAGAGTACATGGTCGATATGCAGGAAATGGTGATTTGGAGCATGCTCAACTGGAGAATCCTGCGCTGGGATGACATCGCACAAGAATACGAAAAGCTATCCACCGCATCCGGTTACTGTACCGAGCGGTCTTGGGAAGACTGTACAAACCGCCTGCTGACCCGTGGCCTTCTGGTATCCGGCAGTGGTGAAACAGAATACGATGCTCTGTATGACCTGCTTGGCTCGCTCAGCATTATCCCAACCAGCGGACCGTTCTTCCTCCGGCTCGCCTCTTTTGTCGACGCTGCTGGCACATGTTCCGGTATCCGCCGCGCGGAAACTGTTCCAGAAAGAGAAACGCACCAAATACGAAGCTCTGGTCATGCGCCTTGCCGGACAAGCCCTGCTCTCCACTGCTGAGATCATCAAGTGCATAGATAAAAATATTTCCCGTCTCCCCAATGAATGTGCGCTTTTGGATTCCCTCTACGGCGATGAAACGACCACCAGTGACAACATTGCCAGCATGGTCAAAATCAGCCAGAGCAGCAAGCCGGTGACATTAGCCGTTGCCAATCTTTATCTGCGGCAGCAGATTATCTTTGAGAGGGTATGAGCATGATGGAACAATGGACTCTTTTCCCACTGTATTGCAGAGAAAGTTTCTGCTCACTCTGCTGGCCGGAATCGCCAGTGCGGGAATCAGCGTCATCATCTGCGTGGCGACTAAAGATCATATCCTGCTGGCATTGGGAATTATCGTACTCTGCGCCTGTCTTATATCCTGTAGAGGAATCTGGGTGACTGCGGCACATAAGAACTACGAAGTAGTGGAAGGCATCTGCGCCGGTATCAGTACACCTATGCTCCGCCGCTACCGCAAAGTACATCTGATAGACAGCCATGGCGTAGAGATCACACTGCTTCTCAGTAAATCGGCCCGGCTTAAAATAGGCGAACCCTACCGATTTTACTTTCAGAAAGGGGCACGACCTACCGTTGGAAATGACTATCTGGATGCCGCACTTTCAACGAACAGCTTTTTGGGCTATGAAGCAATCAGCGAGCCGTAGAAAGCGGAACTGAAAGATATGACTGACATCCCCCTAATGCTTTTTTTGAGGGAACAGAAATCTATTTATATTGCAATCATTTTACAAAAAGGATTCAACTCCTTGACAAAGTGATGTATAATGTACTTTATGTAAATTAGCATCAAGGAGTTTTAGAGATATGAAAAAACTAATAGAAGTATCATTAAAATCTATCATTTTCTTTATTGGATGGGCAATTTTCGTATCAGTTATACCGATTCCTGATATTGACAATACAGCGTTGTGGAGGATTTTTTTGCAGAACTAATACCTGTTTTTGGCGATTGTTATTATGACCGTCACTTTTTTGGTTTGTAGATCGTTAAAAAAACCAAGTTACATCTCACACAGCGCCCCGTCTATAGCAGTGTATTAGGAGGGACAGTTGGACTAAGTTGGTTAGGTATATCTGTCGGTATTTTGCTTTTTACCGGGTCTGCACGGATAGAAGGTACTAATCATATTTCTATGCTCTGGCTCTGGATACTATCAGCCTTTATCAACACAATTATGCAGGAAATGTTGGTTCGTGGTTATCTATATCAGATGATAAAGAGAAACTACAATGTAGTTGCGGCAACTGTTGTGTCTACCATGCTGTTTACTTTTGCACATGGAGGTGCTTTTGAAGCAGGAACTCTCCCTGTTTTGAATGTTTTGACAATGAGTTTGTTTATGACAGCAGTTTTGGAATATACAAATTCTTTAATTGCCCCTATAATCGTTCATTTTCTCTGGAATAGTGTAGGAGCGATTATTTTGGGAGGAGTATCACTTGCAGAGGACTATCCACATTTGTTTAATATGACATTCGGTGGCAATCAACTGCTATCTGGTGGAATTTATAAAATTGAAGGCAGTGTTGTAGTATTTGTTTTGAATGTGATTATGATAATTGGATTTATTATGGCAAAGAAAAAGAAGAATATTGCATAAGAAGTCACAAACCAACAATCATGAAGTTGTTTTGAAATGCTCCTTTTATGATGACAGTTTATTTTCACTGTCTCCCATAAAGGGAGCATTTCATTTTCCTTATATTTTGCAGAATACATTCCTTCCGTCCCTATTTATTAGGTAGATAAAAGAAAGGAGGGTTTCCCATGTATAAGCCCCACACCATTGAACAATACAAAGTCTATCGCTTTCTGGAAGAAAACTTTGCGCTGGAGCATTTCCTGCTCGCTCCTTTGTCACGCTTCGGACTGATGCTGGAGGACAAAACCGATGAGAAAATCGCGTTTGCCTTTCTCAATAACTGTGTGCAGGAAATACCCGTACCAGCTCCAGCCGATCCGGAAACGGTAACCGCTTTTCTAAAACAATTCCGCAGCCTTACGCCCCACCCAGTCATCCATGACTTTGAAGCGCTGACCCGCTGGTGGCTGGACAATCCCAACCCGCTTACCTACCAGCAGGCGCTTGGTATGTCCGATGATCTCTACCGCCATTTTCTGTCTCATCCTTTGATCAGTGAAGATGAGGCCCTTCGGCTGGCACGCAAAGGACTCGTTACCGAATCGGAATATAATGACCTGCAGCTATGGTATTTCAACGGCCATACAATGTCCTGCTGGTTTGGTCCTCTGGGAGTAGATGGCACCGGCAGCCTATACGGTCTGACCTTTGACTATCAAACGGCATCCCCAACAAAGACTCAATTCTACCTTTTGGATGACTACTACCGTGTTATGAACCATCTTACAGAGTAAGACCTTTTCAACTACTACATATCGTGCTTGTCACTGGCAATAAATCTATATATAGTGTTTTATATCTTGACAGACACAAGATCCAGTGCTATACTGAACTTGTAATTGATTTTTGTGCGTATCCCATTTGGGAATACAGGTCTTTTTGATCTGTACCGTAGGCCAAAAGCCTGCATTGCACACGCTGTTAAGTTTGTATGCAAGTGTCAGTGATTTTTTGCGCCCTTTTAGGGCCGAAAAACTGCTGGCACTTTTTTATATAGATAATAATGCCAATGGCAGAAAGGAGTGTTATGGCACAGATTTTTGTGTTCGGGCGCGTCATGAACGACCTCGTACCCAAAGAAAGCCAGTCCAAACAAAGCTATGTATGCTTTGATCTGATGGAACGCACCAAAAACTGGACGCAGTTCTATCAGGTATGGGCCTGGGATGCAGATGTCACCCGGCTCATGCAATTCAAGGTCAAAAAAGGCAGTATGATCTGGCTTGCCGGCTCACAGCGGCTGGTAGATGTTCGCATGAAGGACGGTAAATTGGAAAAGAAACTGAAGGTCAGTCTAAATGACTTT
>ENA-OQBD01000696-OQBD01000696.1-human-gut-metagenome-genome-assembly--contig:-NODE-696-length-17434-cov-4.291847_pt1 | contig 17434 bp, 14 predicted proteins | sample MGYA00242742_ERZ504543 | MGnify/ENA primary metagenome ERZ504543 (study PRJEB26092, sample SAMD00036239) | human gut metagenome | host: Homo sapiens | study: EMG produced TPA metagenomics assembly of...
TTATTTTGGAAGACCATGCGGAAAAGAACAGTTTCTGCAGCAATATGCCAGTGGCATCAACGTTAAATAAAGAGAGTAAGGCAGACTCAGCTATGTGGGGCTGCCTTATTTTATGGTCTTATCAGAATGAGAAACAACAAATGAAATACAGAAGCATACATATGCTATGGAAGGATTATATTTATGAAAGAAGAACTAAGAATAGATATTGTCGGACTTGCAGGAGCCTGTTCCTATGCTTTGGACTGCATAGAAGCAGAGTTGGTAAATATCAAAAACAAACATGGAAAAAGAGTGGCTTATATAAGTGTATGCATGGCTGAATATCTGGCAATTCAAGGTGATGCGTTACAAGATTTAGCTATGTGTGCCTTACTGCATGATAATGCTTTGACACAATATATTACGGAAGAGCTGGAAAGGAATTATGTTATTGACATTAAAAAAGATTTGTCCGTAAGAAAAACGAATCTTCATTGTATTTATGGTGAAAAAATATTACTAAACTTCCTTTTAAAACAGATGTCTCAAATGTGATTTTGTATCATCATGAACATGCCGATGGAACTGGTCCTTTTCAAAAAAGTGGAATGAAACCCCATTGCCTGCAAGAATTATTCATCTTGCAGATACCGTTGATATCATAGGAAATAGTATTAAATCTGATGATAATAGATGGGAATTTTATATGTCAGTATCTTTCCCCAAAAAAAGGATAGTCTATTTGATTCAGAATGTGTTAATGCTTTTCTTCATGTATTCACAAAAGAATCGTTTATGTGTTTAAGTGATGATTCTTTTGAAACGAAGCTATGGGAAATTATTCCAAGAGAAAAATGGTTTTTGATTGGGAAATGTGTAAAAATGTTGCGGATTTCTTTGCAAAGATTGTAGATTATAAATCTTCTTTTACAAGCAGGCATTCTATAGGAGTAGCTGAAAAAGCCTCCCTGCTTGCCAAATATATGGGATATGATTCAATCACGGTACAGAAAATGTATTTGGCTGGTGCACTGCATGATATAGGAAAAATGGCGGTAGGCAATGAAATTCTGGAAAAACCGGATAAGCTTACGGATGATGAATTTTCTACAATGAAAAATCATGCTGGTTATACATACCTTATATTATCGGAGGTTAATGATTTTGAAGAAATACGAGATTGGGCGGCTTTCCATCATGAAAAACTAAATGGAAAAGGGTATCCTTTTGGAAAAACCGCTGATGAATTAAATGAGCAGGAACGTATGATGGCATGTGTTGATATTTATCAGGCTCTTACGGAAGACAGACCTTATAAAAAGGGATTGTCCCATGAAAAAACATGTGATATCCTTGATGACATGGCACATAAAGATTTTATTGATTCAGATATTTCAAAGACAATTAGAGAATGTTTTGGAAGAACCTGATGCCATATATGAAAACAGAGGGTGTTTCAGACAATAGTATTTTCAGTTATGTACTAGTATGACTCTTACGAGGGAACACCGGCACGACATTCCAGATTACATCACGTTCGATCGGAGAGGTAACTGTAGAAAAAATTGGTAAAAAGTGCTGTATTTTCTGGGGGGGGGGGTACAACATTTTATGTGAAAAATAGAATAATAAAATTGTTCCCGAAATTTATTGACTTTGAGAAAAAAATTTGATATATCAGAATCGAACAAAAGAGAAAGGAAATAGCAAACTATGCCGACAAAGAAAAATATGATGAAAAAGAACTTGGAAAATTTGCATCTGAAGGAAAGGATAAACTATGGCTACAGAAAAGTCATTATTATGATGTTAGTCTCAGGTCTGTTTTCTATTGTGGTTATAGGTATGCTATTTGCCAATACGATGCATTATGTACAAAATGTTACTGTTGCAGACCGGGCGGTGAAAATCTGCAGGATAAATGTTAACTCATCAGCGAGAAATATCAGGGAAATGGCATTAAATAATGATGCATCCTCTTATGACGGTTATGAGCAGACGGTAGAAAGACTGCTTGCAGAAGTTAATACCCAACTGAAAAATTTAAAGAACTCCGGAGTTATTCCGGATGCGGATTGTGAAGAATACGCATCTGCCCTTACAGACTGGGGAAACATTGGTTATTCCATCATGAAAGAAATCAAAAGCGGTGACAAGGATAAGGCAGTTGATTCAATTCTGAATGATTGTACCCCGGCATTAAATAAAGCCGTAAAAATTGCAACAAGATTAGATGAAATGACCGATGAGGTAAGCAGCCAGGCAGTCAGAATTACGGTTATTTCTGCAGTGGCAGGAATTGTGTGTATTATTATTTGTCTGGTTTTGGCATGGAAACTGGCAATAAAAACAGGCAAAAAAGTACTTGAGTCAATTTTAGTACCATTACGTGAAGTGGAAGCCGTTGCACAGGAATTAACAGATGGAAACCTGCACAGCACGCTGGACTACCATTCAGATGATGAGATTGGAATACTGGCACACAATATGCGCAAATCCATCCGCATTCTGGGAAGCTATGTAGATGATATTGGACGTTCAATGAAGATGTTTGCAGAAGGAAATTTTGATGTGCAGCCGGAAGTAGAGTGGAAAGGGGATTTCGTTGGAATTCTAAACTCCTTTATGTTGTTTGAAGAAAGCATGGCAGAGACAATAAAGGGAATCCAACATGTTTCAGATGAAGTTTCGGGTGCCGCAGATCAGGTAGCATCAAGTTCCAATGACCTTGCGGATGGAGCAACAAATCAGGCAGCAGTTGTAGAAGAACTGACCGCAACAGTCGCAGGTGTTTCTGAACAGGTAGGAAAAAATTCACAATCCGCAAAAGAAATCAGTGGAAGAGTAGACGAACTTGGAAATGCCATTCTGGAAAGCAATGGTAAAATGAGGGATATGGTTGATTCCATGAATGAGATCAACGGGGCATCAAAAGAGATTGACAAGATCATTGCAACAATCAATGAAATTGCGTCCCAGACGAATCTGCTTGCATTGAATGCTTCCATTGAGGCTGCAAGAGCAGGGGAGGCAGGAAAGGGATTTGCAGTGGTAGCGAATCAGGTCAATGTGCTGGCAGACCAGAGTGCCCAGGCAGCAAAGGAATCCGCAACATTGATTGAAACCTCTGTGAAAGCCGTGGAAAAAGGTATGGTGATTGCAGGGCAGACGGCATCACAATTGCAGGAGGTCGCTGAGAATTCCCAGATCATTACAAAAGAAGTCACAAATATTGCAGAAACGTTAGAGACACAGACAACAGAAATCCAACAGATTAATGATGGAATTGAACAGATCAATGATGTCGTACAGACGAATTCGGCAACATCTGAAGAATGTGCAGCAGCCGGTCAGGAGATGAGCAGTGAAGCAGAAAATCTGCGCGAATGAATCAAGAAATTTAAAGTTGCAGAAATAAAATTAAAACGGTGCGAAAAATTATTGATGTTGAATTTACATATAAAGTTGTCGCAGGTAGGAACTATAATTTGACTTGTGACATATATAAATGCGGGAAAAGGATGCAATGAGGAAATGTGCGTTATTGGTTTTAAACTGATAACGCACATTTTAAATTATATGAATAGTAATATCATCGCAAAAAAGCATAAAGTAGAAAAAGTTAAAAATATCGTGGATATAGTGCTAGAATTGTTGAAAAAGTAAGTTAAAATACAGGAAAACAACAAGTGTAAAGGGGGAAATTTTATGGAATATTCAGCAATTTTTCATGATATGGATAAAAGGTTTAGCTATGCAGTTGATAAGGATTTATTTGTGATACGCGTGCAGGTAAAAAAGGATGATATGAAGGAGGTAATCCTTCACTATGAGGACAAGTATATACCTATGGAGCGTAAGGATACCAGAAAGACAGTTCCGATGAAGAAGGTTGCTGTCTCACAGTTTCATGATTATTATGAAGCACAGATAAAGATGCATTTGATCTGTCTGCGTTACTTTTTCGAATTTACGGACACGCAGGGAGAAAAGGTATATTATGGAAATTATGAGTTTGATAAGGAATGCATTACAAACAGGGACAGAATGTTTGACTGTCCGCAGAACCTTCGGGAGGAAGAGATGTTTGAGGTGCCGGAGTGGGCAGCAAACAAGGTCGTGTATCAGATTTTCCCATCCCGTTTTGCAGCAACGGAGCCGGTAGACAAAGAACTGTGGTATAAAGCACCGATTACGCCTATGGATGACCTGCATGGAAATCTCAGGGGAATCATCGAACATATGGATGATATTCAGAATCTGGGAATCGATGTGCTGTATATGACACCTATCTTTCAATCAAATTCGTGCCATAAGTATGATACCACGGATTACTACCAGATAGACCCGTCCTTTGGAACAACAGAGGATCTCAAAGAGCTGGTACAAAAAGCGCATGAGCGTGGTATGAAGGTAGTCCTGGATGCGGTATACAATCATACGGGAAGAGAATTTTTTGCGTTTGCGGATATCCTGGAAAATGGTGAAAAATCCAAATACCGGGACTGGTATTTTATTGACGGATTCCCACTTAAAAGCGAATGGGGAGAGATCCCAAACTTCAAATGTTTTGGTTATTATGGCGGAATGCCAAAGTTAAACCTGAAAAATCCTGAAGTTGAAAAATACATTACGGATGTTGCATGTTACTGGATTAAGGAATGCGATATTGACGGATGGAGACTGGATGTAGGGGACGAAATCAGCCATTTCTTCTGGAAGAATTTCAGAAAGGCAGTCAAGGCAGTAAAGAAAGATCTGCTGATCATTGGGGAAATCTGGCATTATGCTGGAGATTTCCTTGAGGGGGATGAATGGGATACGGTCATGAATTATCCATTTTACCTGAACCTGATCGATCTGCTTGCAGATGAAAAGATTACGGTCAGCCAGTTCGTACAAAATCTTGGATATTTGAAGGGACGCTTAAACAAAAACTGTTATCCCCTTATGTGGAATCTGATCGACAGCCATGATACCGCAAGATTTTTACATCTGTGTAACGACAATAAAAAAAAGCAGCATCTGGCAGCCGCTTTTCAGTTGTTATTGCCGGGAATGCCTATGATTTATTATGGAGATGAGTATGCGATGCCGGGAGCAAACGATCCGGACTGCAGACGGGGTATGTACTGGGATGAAGAATACCAGGACAAAGAGATGTATGAATGGTACAAGCGGCTGATTCAGGTCCGGAAAAGCCATGCATGCATTGTAGAAGGCGAACTGGCTGGGATCGTTACGGAAGATGAGGAAGGGACAATTGTCCTGATCAGAAAAAATGGCGAGGAGACCATTGCCATGATTTTCAACTGCAGCAGCAGTGCAAAAAAATTTAATGAGTACACGCAGAAGTACAATCTGCTTACCGAAAACACCTTTGATGGAAATGTAGAGGGGTTTGATGCTGCGGTAATCGTGCTTTAAGAAGCCTTACGGCAGATGGTTTCCCGGGAGTTTGTCTGTGGGAAGAAGAGGGAAAGCACCAATATTTCTGGTAATGTAAAGTACGGAGGATGATATGACGAATGTAAAAAAGAAGGATGGAAAACGGTTTGGGGCAATCATACTTAGCCTGATATTATTGCTTTCCCTGGTGTTTCCGTATCCTGTGATGGCAGACCAGACAGCGGCAGACCAGACAACGGCAGCTTCCGTTTATGCCATTCACAAGACAGGTGATGATAAGGAAAATTTTGTGATTGTTATCATGGGTGAGGGCTATACCCGGGAACAACAGGAACAATTTTTGAAGGATGCAACGGCAAAAGCACAGGGGCTGCTAAAGTGGTCCCCTTATAAAGAGTATTCCGACAGGATCAATATTTATGCAGTACAGACGGTATCCAGTGAAACTGGTGTGGGCGTGATGTATGGGGAGTCGAACCCGGACACATATTTTCATGTGCAGGCATTCGGAAAATCCTGCTATTTTACAAAGGACGGGGAAGATAAAGCCAGGGCACTGAGGGCAGAGCTGGAGAGCAGATATCTGGATACCGGCGCAGCCGTTGGAACCATCCATATCATTTGTAATACGACTGCGAATATTGGTTCTTCTTCCAATGCACTCTTTTCTTTTTCGGCAAATTCGGATGAGAATGAGCAGGGGGATGTCATGACCCATGAAATTTCCCACAGCATCGGAAGATTAGGCGATGAATATGATAAAAAGATGCAGGGAGAAAATATTTCCGATACCTCGGACCCGGATAAGATTAAATGGCATAAGATGCTTGGGTTCCGTGGAATCGGAATAACGGCAGCAGGAACAGAAACAGTATTTGCGCCGAGCCGCGTCTGCATGATGCGGGATCTTGGGAATCCTTTCTGTGAAGTGTGTAAAATGGAACTGGCGCGGAGATTAAATAACCGTGATTATGTCAGCAGGCAGGCATCTGTTTATGTGTGCGATCCTGAAATTACAATTCCGCATAGCAGGACAGGAACACTTGACAGGGATAGTGACCAATACCGGATCGATGAGACAAATATCACAAAAGCAAATGGAAAGGATCTGGAATTCCGTACAGTCGTACAAAATATGGTGGATGCCAAACAGCATTTGAAGATTACTTTCCGCATTATTGGAGCAGACCATACAGTCAAATATGAAAAAGAAGAAACATATACCGTTCCGCCACTCAGTAACTGGTATGATCCGGATGCTGCCAGAGAGTCCCTTTCTGTCACACTTCCTGCGGTAACTGGTCTGGTTTCCGGGGACAGACTGGAAGGAAAGATCATAGATGAGGACACTGGGAAAATTCTGGCTGACAATCAGACGGCAGGACAGGCGTGGAGTACCGTAACCATTCGTTATATGCTGCAAAACGAAGACGAGACCGAAACAACAGTGCCTGATACGGCACCCGCGACAGTATATGTACCAAAGAATTCTGCGTATACGTTAAGAAGTCCGGATTTATATGGATATACATGTGTAGGAAACAGTGCAAATCAGGGAGAAATAAACATCACAGAGGATCACCGGGAGATCACTTATTATTACCGGAAAAACAGTGAGATGCCGGAAATACAAACCGTACCTGTCCGCGTAACTTATGATGGAAAACCCCATACATTTGATATCAAACAGGAAGATGGTGTACAAATCAGTTACAGTTTGACAGAAAACGGATCGTATACACAAACGGAGATGCCATTTTACACAGAAGCAGGCCAGTATAAGATTTATTTTAAAGCGGAAAAGGCATCTTTTATTCCAACATACGGGGAGGCTGTTTTGGAAATCGAAAAGGCTTCCACCAGCATGCAGCTGACTGCAAAAAACGATACGGTCAAAGGTGCGGGGACAGTAGAATTACAGCTTTGCAGACAGGGGATTCCGGAAGATGCCGGGATAAAAGTAACCTGTGATGTTTCCGGGATCACATTAGAAGAAAAGGGAACGGATCACTGGATGGCAACGCTTCCGAATGAAACGAAAACATATACGTTCACCGCATGTTATAATGGGAATGGCAACTATACAGGAAGTAAGGCAGATTGTCAGGTCCGTGTAACGGCGGATCATTCCCAGACCGGGGGCGGTTCTGGCGGAAGTTCCGGAGGCAGTTCCGGCGGATCATCAGGCAATGTTTCACCGGATTCCGGCACATTACCGGCACCGGATCATGCAAAAGAAGAACCGGGGAATGTGACACCGCCACCCGCAGCAGATACGTCCGTTTCTGTTAAGGATATTAATGTCAAAGCAAAATCTGCAGTTAAAAATAATACGGTCAAAGTGAAGAATATTGCAGCAGTTTTGAAAAAAAGAAATTACAAAGGCAGAAAAAGAACAGGGTGGCAGGATAAAAGACCTGTCTGTTGAAATAACTTTTGATACGGCAAAAGCCGGAAACTGGAAGAATCTGCATCTTGAAATGGACGGGCAGGCGGTAAATTTACTTGTCAAAAAGAATGTAAAAGAATTGAAGGTCAATGGTGGCAATGTAAATCTTACCTTTGATTCGAAGGCATTAAAAGAATTAAAGAAAGAGATGAATACAGCTGTGGTTATCAAAATGAAACAGGCTGACAAGAAAAATCTTTCTGCCAGGGCGGGGAAAATTATTGGAAAACGTCCGGTTTATGATTTTTCCGTCACAGGAATCAAGAAAAAGCAGTCGTCTGTCCTGAAAAAGGGACGGATCAGGGTCGCTGTTTCCTATAATGCTTCGAAAAAGGAAAAAGACAAAAAGATTTTTGCATATAAAATTGATAAATACGGTGCAGCAGTTAAGATACCGGGATCTTATTATGATTCCGATACAAAGACCGTTAACTTTGTAAGCCGTGGGTTTTTCACAGTTGCAGTAGGCTGTGAAAAATGATGAAACATAAAAAATCATCGTTCACGTTAAAAAAACTGTAATTCATGTCGAAAAAGACAAAAACCGGTTTTCATTTGGTATAATGATAGAGCTCATTTTAGTAAAAATGAGTTCATACCGTGAATGATGGAGGGGATAACAATCATCGTTTTAGAAGAAATATTAATGGCAAACGGCTTGACCGTGTTAATGATGTGGTTCCTTTTGTTTTGTAGACGAAAGAACAGAGAGAGCCTTCATGTGGGAGATAAAATATATGATGGAATAGCAATCGTAAATTTAGTGGGGGCATTGTCTGAAACCATTGCTTTTCTCGTAGATGGAAAACAGTTTACTGGCAGCCGGCAGATTAATTATATCTCTAACAGCATATGCTTTATAGGGACAGTCAGTATGGGTATGCTTTGGTGTATGTACGTGGAATTGCGTATCTATCGAAATTATAAAAGAATGGTTCAAAAAGCAGGAGTGGAGATATTTCCCTGGCTGGTAGAAGTAATTATGGTTTTATGTAATCTGTTTGGAACAGGGATTATGTTTAAAATATCCGGGGAGAATGTATATCAGAGAACTGCCGGTGTGCTGGTGGGATATATTTCGCTTGTCATATATTTTGCTTACAGTATCTATCTGGTGTATCATTCCAAAAAACAAGGGGTTAACCTGAATTTTTTCCCGGTGATCTATTTCGTTGGTCCTTGTTTTGCAGGTGTAGTTATCCAGTTCCTTTTTTATGGAATTACATCATCATGGGTGCTGGTTGCGGTCGCATTGATATTTGTGCAGATGCAGTCATACGCAGAGAGTTTGTATATGGATGAGCTTTCCGGATTATACAACCGGAGATATTTTAATGCGGTGCTTGCGGAAAAGAAAATTGCAAGCCAGAAATCCTTATATGGAATCATGATGGATGTAAACGATTTCAAGTGTATTAATGACAATTTAGGTCATAGTACGGGCGATAAGGCTATTTGTACGTTGGGAAATATACTCATCAGATCCATACCGGATGCTGGTATGGCAATCCGGTATGCGGGAGATGAGTTTATTGTGTTGCTGTCAGGTGTTGATACGGAGCGTGTCTTAGCGACAATGGAGGAGATTAACCATAATCTGTCCCGGTTTAATGAATCCGGTATAGAACCGTTTCATTTAAGTGTTTCCATGGGATACACGGAATTTGGGACAGAAGATGATGCAGAAACTTTTTTAATGCATATGGATGAGAAAATGTATGAGGAAAAACGGAAATATCATATGCGAAAGAAATCAGCCGGTTTGGAAAATAAAGTATAGCATTACGTTCCTGCCATTTGTCCGATAACTGGTTGCAATGGCACAAGAAAAGAAAATATTATAATCATCAAACGAGTAGCAGACTGGTGTAAATCCGGTTTTGCTGCTCGTTTTTATATTTATGGTTATAGGCAGGGATGCTCCAGATTTCAAGACAATAAATAACCGTGTTATGGTTGATGGAGAGGCATTTTTTGTTTTATGAGAAAACCAGTTACCCATATAGATAACTGGTTTTTAAGGGATAATGTTAATGAGTATGTGCGATAGTGGAGTTATCAAGAAGTGTTCGTAAGGCATCCTGAAGGACTTGTGAGCAGTTGATTCCGCGCTTGTCAGCAAGACGGACCATCCAACTTGGAAGAGAAACATTTTTTCGAACGGCGCGAGTATCTGTCTGGGCACGATATTCAATGGTATCTGCGGAAATCAGGGAACAGATTGTGCCGGCATCAACACTTAATTTTTCCTGTGGTGATGGAGGAGCAATCGGTTCGCCTTCATCCTCTGCAACAACAAGCCATGCGCTCATTGCATCGGTAATTTGGTCAATTGCATCAGAAAGACTATTGCCAGTAGTGATGCATCCAGGAAGATCAGGGACTTTTGCGTAGTATCCAGATCCGTCCTCGATAGGTGTAAACAAAGCTGTATAAATATATTTCATAGTAACCCTCCTATTTGGAAGCAGGAAACATATTTAATGCATCCTGCTAATATTGGCTTCCTTGAAGATGTACTTCATGTCGTTTTCATTGAAATCGTGTCGTTTGACAGGTACGGTGCTGTGTGTCTGCGGATTGTAGTAAATGTCGTGATTAGCACCGTGGCGTTTCAATTCATAACCGGAAGCACTGAGTTGTTTAATCGTTTGTTGCCTTGGATTCATTATGTACCTCCTTTAATTATATCATACACAATATTACACAAAAGTCAACTAAAATACACAAAAATACACAAGAAATAAAGTGAATGTGCACTATGGAATTTTCCAAATCAGCCGGAATTGTTTTTACCGGAGGCGGTGAATTTGATTGTTGCTATTATCAATCTGATCGTAATGATCTTTTCTAACCATAAAAAATAACCGCCCCTACCAAAGACCAGCTGGACTACTACCCATACTGGATCGACAAAATGGGAACCACGGATAAAGGGAAAACAATCTACAAATACAGCAACAACCTGCATCATGCGATTACATCCAACATCCTTACTGGGTTTCCACACAGCCGGAAGAGACCCCGGATGTCAAATTTAACCTTATCATTCTATTGAAAAATAATTATTTTGTATGGAATATCTGCATGGCCCCATAAGTATGCGGCAAATGCGGAGCCGTGGCCTTTCTCGACGGGCAGGAAAAATTCCGGCAGGTTGCGCACGTATTACACAATTGCTTGAGATTGGCGTGTGTTGTTGTATCCAGATGCAGGATCAGCGTTGCTGTCTTAAGCGGCTGGAGCATCTGCCCCTCGGTAAGCTGGATGCCATCCGGGGCAAGCCGCCCATAAATCTGTGGGAGCAGGTCAAGGCAATAGGTATCTCCCAGAAAAGATAATTCTGCAAGATACAGGCGGCTCTGACGTTCTACCACATGTGCAAACTCTTCATAAGCCTTTGACAAAAGCATCAGGCTGATGCAGTCCACAATGTAAGCCTCCTGGATCTGTTCATGGTTCAGATATAATTCCGACAGTTCATCCACTCCGTTTCCAAGCGTCACAAACCCATAGGCATAGTGAGGCAGAGAAACCCCGTCTAAATCCTGAGCCAGAGAGTAATACGCATAGGATTCAACCAGGGGAAGAAGTGCCGTATAAATTGCCTGAATATGAGGCAGGTCATCCGGAGGGAAATGGAAACGGCTGCAAAATTCGTTCCAGTCACCGGAGGATAATCCGGGAGTAAGTTTACATTTCATGGGATGCATCCTCCTTATCGGAAGCAGCCATAACGGCTGCAATTTCCTGAAAGCGGCCCGTGACCTTATCATAGTTCTTTCGGTGATGGGGAAAGCCACAGTTTATGCAGGATTTGATACCATTTTTTAAATATTCACAGTTTCCACCACAGGATTTCCCGAGTGTATAGAGGGGACAATAACAAAACAGACAGTTAAAGTCCTCCTCCGGAATTCCTTTATGGCATGGAAAATATTCACATTTTTTATTTTGAAAAAACTTATAATATTCGCTCAAAATGGTTTCCTCCAATCAAAGCACAATCATAGCATAATTATATCGGAACAACAAGCGGATCGCAAGAAATGCGAATGACATAAAAATTGCATTTCAGTGGGAAATGATACCTTTTGCCCCTTTTATCATTACAATATTTACATCTTTTTAAGAACGCAGGTATAGTGGCTCAGGCAATTGAGAGTTTGAAGCAAAAAGTTGAAAATTAAATAAAAAATACTTGACTTAAAGTTAACTTTAAGTGGTATATTATGATAGATAAAATCGGAAGGAGAATTTATTATATGTATATCGAAAAGATTAACGGACCGGAAGATGTGAAGAAATTAAATATAGAAGAGATGACAGCTCTCGCAGAAGAAATGCGTCATGCATTATTAAAGAGGGCAAGTATTCACGGCGGGCATTTTGGCCCGAATTTTGGCATGGTAGAGGCAATCATTGCACTGCATTATGTTTTTGAGTCCCCAAAGGACAAAATGGTATTTGATGTTTCCCATCAGACCTATCCGCACAAGATGCTGACCGGTCGAAAAGATGCCTATTTATATGAAGAACATTACGATGACGTGACGGGATACAGCTGTCCGCAGGAAAGTGAACATGACCATTTTACGGTCGGACATACCTCTACATCCGTCAGTCTGGCATGCGGTCTGGCAAAGGCAAGGGATCTTCGTGGGGAAAGTGCAAATGTGATCGCAATTATCGGAGACGGTTCTTTAAGCGGAGGAGAAGCCTTAGAAGGAATGGATTTTGCAGCAGAATTAGACAGCAACATGATCATTGTAGTAAATGACAATGATATGTCAATTGCAGAAAATCATGGAGGACTTTATTCAAATCTGAAATTACTCCGCGAGACAAACGGACAGGCAGAGTGCAATTTATTTAAAGCCATGGGACTTGATTATGTCTATGTGGATCATGGAAATGACCTCAGGGAGCTGATCGGGGCTTTCAAACAGGTAAAAGACAGTAAGAAACCGGTTGTTGTCCACATTAATACATTAAAGGGAAAAGGTTATAAACCGGCAGAAGAGCATAAGGAAGAATGGCACTGGCATCTTCCATTTGATATTGAGACCGGAAAATCCCATTTTCCGGAAGTGGAAGATTATTCTTCGGTGACCTGTGAATATCTGATTGAAAAGATGAAAAAGGATCCGACAGTTGTTACAATTACATCCGGAACCCCGACGATTCTCGGATTTACGCAGGAGAAAAGGAAACAGGCCGGCCGGCAGTTTGTAGATGTGGGAATCGCGGAGGAGACAGCGGTAGCACTTGCTTCCGGAATTGCCAAAGGTGGCGGAAAGCCGGTATACGGTGTGTATTCCAGCTTTATCCAGAGGACGTATGACCAGATTTCACAGGATCTGTGTATTGACGGGAATCCGGCAACGATTGTTGTGTATACGGGATCGGTATTTGGCATGACGGATGTTACCCATCTGGGACTGCAGGATATTCCGATGCTTTCTAATATTCCGGGACTGGTTTATCTGGCACCGACAACAAAGGAAGAATATCTGTCAATGCTTGACTGGAGTGTGGAGCAGAAGGAAATGCCGGTTGCGATCAAACTTCCGGGCGGAGACATGATTTCGGATGGCAGAGAAGTCACAAAAGACTGGAGCCAGCTCAACACCTATGAGGTAACGGAAAAGGGAAGCAAAATTGCACTGATCGGACTCGGAACATTTTATTCCCTGGCACTGCAGACCGCAGAAATGCTGGAGAAAAAAGGTATTCATGCAACGGTAATCAACCCGTATTATATTACCGGACTGGATGAAGGACTGCTGGAGAAGCTGAAGGCAGACCATGACACGGTAGTTACACTGGAAGATGGCATCCTGAATGGTGGTTTCGGAGAAAAAATTCGCAAGATTTTATGGAAGCAGTGATATGAAAGTCTATAATTACGGATTGAAAAAAGAATTCCTTGACCGGTATGATGTAAATGAGGTATTAAAAGAGAATCATCTGACAGCAGAGCAGATTGTAAATGACGTATTATAGAAGGCAGAAATAAACAACAAACCTTGTGAGAATCGACACAATATGGTAAAATATAACATACTAGAGCTTATTTTGCATAGTGGTTAGAATAGCGGGCTCATGGAAGGAGCGGTATCATATGAAGAATAAAGATTCGAAAGCAAGGATGCAGATGATTTTCGGGATACTTTTGTTTGCGTTTATTTTTATGGCAGAGTTGTATGCCATAGTCAATTTCCCGAAGATGTTTATTGTTCTGGTTGTTTTGGCAGCAGCAGATCTGATATGCCTGTATGTTGCAATCAGAGGCGTGATTTCAGTATATGAGACAAAATATGCCCGGAGAGAGGAACAGTATGAGAGTATTTTCAAGTCGGAAAAGGCATCATATCTCATGCTGAAAAAATATTTTGAGGAAATATCGGTGAAGCTTGCATATATGGAAGAGGCATCTAAGATTCCGACAGAGGAAATTGTCAATGCACAGAAGGGAATAGCGAAAGTAATTATCAAGCGGTCCCATGAGAATACCGATGCATTGATGAATTCATACGAACAGCTGCTGGACCGGTTTGATACGTTCCAGAAAGGAATGGATGGGTTCGGTACAGTTGCGGGTGCTTATAAGGACGAGATTCTTTCAGCCTGTAAGGATGAAATTTCTTCGGTGCAGAAGGATGGAAAAGAACAGGAACATTCACAGGATAAAGAGATAGCCGCAAAGCTGCAGGAAATCATTATTGCAATGAAAGATATGGAACTGCGCCTGAATCAGACCATTATGAACAGTCAGAAAGTGGTTGTTTCCCAGCCGCAGGTTTCTGTACCTGTGGCAACACCTGTAGAGCCACAGCCGGCACCGCAGAATCATGTGGAAGAAACACCGGTAGAGCCGGAGATCTCACCAGAGCCGGAAGAAAGTATGGAGCCGGAACCGGAGATTTCGCCGGATCTGGAAGAAAACCCGGAACCGGAAATTTTGCCGGATCTGGAGGAGAGCCTGGAACCGGAGATTTCGCTGGAGCCGGAAGAAGATATGGAACCGGAGATTCTGCCGGATATACCGGAAGAGGAGGATTTAAAGCCGGAGGAAGAGCCTCCGATCATGGCAGCGGATGAGATTATTCCTCCGGATCCGGAAGAAGCCATTGAGGAAGCAGAAGAACTGGTAGAGCCGGATCCGATTCCGGAGGATGCGATCGTTGAGGAAGCGAATGATGGGAATTTGCCGGAGGAAGAACTTTCGCCGATGCCGGATCTGTCAGATCCAAACCGTTCCATGAGCCCGGATGAGATAGCTGCGCTGTTTGCGAATATGGGCAACGATAACAATGCGGATAAAGTTGAGGAACCTGCCGAGGAAACTGTGGAACCGGAGGATATTCCGGAGCCGATTGAAGAGCCGGAAGCCGTAAAAGAAGCACCGCTTCAGCCGGAAGAACCGGCTGATCCGAATAAGGCATTAAGCCCGGATGAGATAGCTGCGCTGTTTGCAAGTATGGGAACGTAAATCAAACGGATAAAATAACGGATAACGCCATTTGTTCCACGTAAAAACGTGTGACAGATGGCGTTTTGTCATAAAATGGAAAAATGTAGTTGCATTTCTTTTTCATTGTGTTATACTTAGGTCGTTGCAATTTAATAGTTTAAAGCAGAGTAGACACATGTGCGTTAAGTGCCGGATGAACAGGGAGTTGTCACCCGGACGAAAAGAAAATCTTGCGGTACATGAGTCGCATCCCGCTGCATCCGAAGATAATATTATCTCCAGTTGTAGTACGGTGAGGTCTGCAAAGGAGGTAATTTTTTAAATGAAAAAATTCGTTACTTTGTTCACCGATTCTTTCCGTGAATTAAAAGCGGTAAGAACCATCACTACCATGGCAATGCTTGCTGCAGTTGCTGTCATTCTAGGATTTTTCTCCATTGAATATGGGCAGTTTATTCGGATTGGTTTTTCCAGTATTCCAAATGGTATCATTGATTATCTGTTTGGACCGGTGGTTGGAGGAATTTTCCATGGTGCGTTGGATATTATCAAGTATATGATGAAGCCAACCGGACCATTTTGTCCACAGCTGACGCTGGTTGTTATACTGGCCGGAATCCTGTACGGATGCGTTTTTTTATAAGAAAAAGCTTACGATCTGGCGTGTGCTGGCAGCTAAATTTGTAGTTATGCTGGTCTGTAACGTGATTCTGACAACACTTTGTCTGAACGTGTTATATGGACAGGCATTTATGGTGCTTCTTCCGGCGCGTGCGCTGAAGAACCTGATTATGTGGCCAATTGATTCGGTGATCTTTTTCGCAATCACAAAGGCCTTAGAACAGATTGGACTCTTTCGCATGTTCCAGAAGCCTGTACTTGCAAATTCTGCAAATATGCAGGGGAATTAGAAAATTTAATAAGTTATAGAACAAAAACCGTCCGCAGAAAGAAAACTGCGGACGGTTTTTTATAAATCTATTTACGGATTGGATGGGTGGCAATATTTTTTAAAATACGGACAGCGGTCTGCATACCTTCCACAGAGATGTGTTCATATGGGCCGTGGAAACCGTACCCGCCGGTACCGAGATTAGGACACGGCAATCCCATAAAGGACAGTCTTGCGCCGTCTGTACCGCCACGGATCGGACGGGAGAGCGGTGTCAGACCTTCGGAGGCAATTGCCTGTTTTGCCAGATCCACGATCTCCATTTTATCCTCAATGACAGAGATCATATTCTCATACGAATGTTCGATGTCGAGCGTGACGGTTTCCGGTCCATATTTCTGATTCATGGATTGTGCAAGGTCACGCAGATTCTGCAGACGTTTCTCAAATGTGGTTTTATCATGGTCACGAATGATAAAGGAAAGGGTGGCGGAAGCCACATCTCCGGACATATCGGTCAGATGATAGAATCCTTCCCGGCCGCTGGTGTGTGCCGGCGTTTCCGCTTCCGGAAGCCGGGAAACAATTTCACATCCCACCAGTGCCGCATTGACCATAATGTCTTTTGCTTCGCCCGGATGAACATTTACACCTTTAATATGAAAGATGGCACTTGCGGCATTAAAGTTTTCGTAAGCCACTTCGCCTTCGTAATCACCGTCCACCGTGTATGCATAATCTGCCTGAAAGATAGCAAGGTCAAACAGATCCGCACCTGCACCGACTTCTTCGTCCGGCGTAAACCCGATCCAGACATCCCCGTGTGGTGTACCTTCTGCAATCAGTTCTTCCACGGCTGTCATGATTTCGGCAACACCTGCCTTGTCATCAGCGCCCAGAAGTGTGGTACCGTCTGTAGTGATCAGGGTTCTTCCTTTTAAAGAGGCAAGGGATGGAAAATCACTTACCTTTAAGACATCCTGACTTCCTTTTAATAAGATATCCCCGCCATCATAGTCGGGAATGATCTGAGGTTTGACATCTTTTCCGGAAAAATCCGGGGCAGTATCCATATGAGCGATAAAGCCGATGGATTTACAGTTTTCCATGCCCGGTGTGGCAGGAAGCTTGGCATATACATAGCAGTGATCGGTGAGGAGTATATTGGTAAGACCGAGAGTTTCCAGTTCCTGCTTTAAGGCTTTTGCAAGCGTGAACTCACGCT
>ENA-OQBD01000698-OQBD01000698.1-human-gut-metagenome-genome-assembly--contig:-NODE-698-length-17385-cov-2.985630_pt1 | contig 17385 bp, 14 predicted proteins | sample MGYA00242742_ERZ504543 | MGnify/ENA primary metagenome ERZ504543 (study PRJEB26092, sample SAMD00036239) | human gut metagenome | host: Homo sapiens | study: EMG produced TPA metagenomics assembly of...
TGTCAGAATGTTGAACCTGGCTACCTTGTGATTTCTCAGATACTCTTTCCGCATCATTCCGTACTTGCCGATGGTTCCTCTCGTCTCTTCCAGGCTGATATCTGGAATCTGATACTCTCCGTTCTGGCTGTAACTGATCTCTCTCATAGTCTGTTTCCTCCTTTTTTTCTTCTCTATCTTCTGTGTTATCTGTATTACTTTCACGAATTAACGTGTTAAATTCATTATAAGCTACTTCTTTTTCTTTTGCAACCGTTTTCAGGTCATTTTCCAGATCATTCAGAACATATCGTCCAATCTGCATCAGAACTGGTCTGCTGATCTCGTTGACTGCACTTCCCAGATGTCCTAATACTTTCATCTGATTGAAGTCCGTAATATGCCGAAAATCCTCTGCATCCAGATATTCCTGTACATCCAGTCCACACCTGTTTAGTAATACATACCAGACACTATTGGTCATCAGTTCCCGGAATTCTACTTCCTGATTCTGTTCGTCCAGTTCTTCCAAAAATGTCCCTGTCACATCCAGTCTCAGTTCTTCCAATGCATCTGGAAGCCATTCCTGCATACTCTCCTTCGCTGCCTGATGCAGACTTTCAGCAAGCCCTCCTTCTGTATCTTCCAGTGATAACTGCTCCTGCAGATAATCTGCAACCAGTTGTTCACCTTCCATTGGAAGATTCCATAACTGTGGATCTTTTCCCAGATTCCGCACTTTATAAGTGTCCTGCACATCAAATACATACCGAAGTTTTGTTTTTGGTCCGGAAGTATTGTCAATCAAGGCAATCCCCTTGGATCCCTTTTTTATCCAGCGGTACATCTTCTGATTCCAGATTTCCATGGATGCTACGGCAGTTGCTTCCGGTCGCTGTGCATAAATTAAAAGCTGTTCTGGAAAAGTGTATTTGTACAGTCTGGATGCAGTGTTTAGGAACCGCATCCATTCCTGCGGACTGGCAGCTACATCTTTTGCCACCTCTTCCGTCAGCTGTTCCATTGCATATAATTTATTTGCCATGCGCTACTCCTTTTCATAAAATCAGGGACTGCTTAGCACAGTCCCCTTAAAATCATCGTTGCTTCTCTTTATAATGCTGTGGCAAGATCTTTTGACTTATTCTTCGGCACTTTCTCTGCTTCTTTTGCCTTGATCTCTGCCTTGGCTTTCTCCAGCTTTCCGTGTATTCCTCCTTTGGCTTCTTTTTTTACAGCTGTTTTTTCTGCTTCTTTTGCTTTTTCTAGCCGTGCTTCCCTGCGTTCAGCATTTTCCATGACTGCTGTCTTTCCATCACAGAACTGAACCTTATCTGACAGCTGTTCCTCTCTTTCTACCTGTGTCTCATTGACTTCTTTTACCATCGCATTTAGTTCCGGGACCTGAAAAATTCCGTTATCAGGGAGAATCAGCACTTCATGAATGGAAGATGGGATGACAAAATAATCACTACCCAGGCATTCCCCAATCTGTTTACGAATATCTTCCTGCAGTAACAGGGAAGCTCCATTCATCTTAGCTTTGTTTGTCAGACAGAACATTGGTTTTCCATGGCTTCCATATCCATTTTTCATTCAGCAGGTTTTCTGGTTCTTCACCAAAAATCATAGATTTGATAATCTCATTCATATTCCATAAGTGTGACACCACGTTTTCGGTCTGCCACCATCGCATCCGCTTGAATCTGTTCGGCAGATACTCCCCACTCGTTCATCAGAGAAACAGTTACCGGAATACTGCTGATCCCTTCTCCATTTTCCTCCAGATTTACTGCATAATAAGCTGCAAAATCTCCGTGTTCTGTGACTACTTTATCTGCAAGAAGATCGGTATTCCATTCCTTATCACAAATTCTCATCTGTAATTGTCCTTCATCTTTTCATAATCCAGAATATCTGGAACTCCCATATCAAAAAATTCTGCTTTTCCCTGTGCCTCAATACGCATATCAGCCACATCGCCAACACAAGAGTCTACATCTTTTCCATGGATATATTCCTGATAGAGGGAATCCAGATAGACTGTCGGTACGATTCTCTGATCTCCGTTTGGAATCGTAATACCTGTCAGCTTCAAACCGTTGTTTTTTTCTACTTCCTGAAGTTTAATTTCTGCGTCCTTATAAGACTCTGGCAGATACTCCTTTACATTGTCTTTGACATATTCATAAAATTCTTTTCTGTTCATCATACGCTTTTACCCCTTTCTGATCATGTGATGGTTCATTCTTTTCCTGCTGACCATCTGCTCGGCTTTCTTCTGATAAGCCATCATTCTCTTTAAAGTTTTCTCCTGGTTTTTTCGTGCTTCCTGTCTTTTTTCCATTGCTTTCATCATAGTTTTCTGTTCCTTTCTGTGATATTTTTGTATGAAAAAGGGAGCCTCACATAGAAGCTCCCAATCATAACCATTGATTTTGGTTTCCTATTTGCTTTTCCTTTTTCTGCTGATATAAAGTCCTGCCATACCTCCTGTGGAAGTTACAAGAAGTAGGATCGGCAGCCAGATATTCGTGCTGTCACCTGTTTTCGGTGCATTTGATACCTTTGTCTCTTCATGGGACTGTGGTGTATCCGGTGTTTTCGGTGTTTCTGGAACTTCCGGTTTCTCATTTGTCAGATTAAAGGTAACTTCTACAACCGGTGTACTGTCATCTGCATAGGCAAATGTCACTTCATGCTTGGTCTGATCCAGTGTGTATCCGTCCAGTGTCTTTGTTTCCACCAGATAATACTTGATAGCGGTATCATATTTGCCGTTCTTGAATGCGGCAATCTCATACAGCTTACTTTCTGCATGACCGGCAGCATCTGTTTTTAAGGTTTCCAGGACCTTTCCTTTGCTGTCACGGAATTCAAATTCTACTCCTTTCAGCGGTTCCCCAGATGATTTATCTGTCTTATTGAGAATCACTTTTCCCTTGGCAGTGTCATCTTTCATAGCTACTTTCTGGATCTCTCCAGTATCCTTTACTTCAAAACTAACATCCGATGTCAGAAGATATCCTTTCGGTGCCTGCTCTTCACGTAAGGTATATTTACCGATTGGAAGTTTTTCGATATAGTGTGCTTCCTCTGTGGAAGTCCAGCTCTCTACTACCTGATCATCCTCATCGAGAATCGTCAGTTTCGCACCTGGAATCTCAGTTTCTCCTGTGATATCAGTCTTACTGATCTCTACTTTTGTCACATCATCTTTCATCTCATGCTTCTGAACCTCTGCTGTATTCTCTACTGTGAAAGTAATACTTTCTGCAGTGACATATCCATCTGCCGGTTTTGTCTCTGTCATGGTGTATTTCTTACCAACAACCAGTTCTTTGATCACATGGGATTCTTCCGTAGAAGTCCATTCATCTACTGTATTGCCATCTGAATCCGTTACTTTCAGGTGTGCACCTGGAAGTTCTTTACCTGTTGTCAGGTCTGTTTTGGACAGCTCCACTGTGGTTGGCTGATTTTCAAAAGTAAAGTCGTAGCTTACTTCTGCCTGATCTTCTCCGGCATATTCAAAGGTAAATTCCTGTACTTCTTCTGTTGTAACAAATCCGTCCGGCGCAAAGATTTCTTTCACATAGTATTTTCCGTCTACCGGAAGATCTGCCGTAAAAATAATCTGTCCTTTTTCATCCGTTACCCGCTGCTCGATCAGACTGTCTTTCTCAAGAAGTACCTCGCCCTTTGCATTTTTGATATCTTCACTGGTATAAAGGCCGAAGACGCCGCCTGCAAGAACACGGTCTGTATCTTTTTCTTTCTTCAGAACAGTAACCTTTACTTTCTGACGGGCATTCTGCCATTTCTCATCATAAGTGATGACTGGTGTGTCCTGATCACGGTAGGAAAGGTCAACATATCTCGGCTCTTTGTCCAGCACATAACCATGGGCTGTTTTCACTTCCTTCACATAGTATTTTCCAGCCGGGAGATCTCCCATCTGTGCAATACCATTGGAATCTGTGGTAATGGTTCCTACTTTTTCATCTGCTTTGAAATAATCTTCACTGACACCATCTGCCGCTTTGATATCTTCCGCAGCAAATACATCGAAAGCCACATCTGAAAGGCTTCCGGTTACATACTCAAAAAGATGCTCCACGGTACCTTTTACATGATCCAAAAGTGTCACCTTATCCAGAAACTCTCCATTTTTGTTGATGATCAGAAGTCCTGTTGGAACTTCATCTTTCATCTCTACTTTCTGAATCTCGGCAGTATCTTCCAGTGTGAACTTCACATCCGTCGTTTTCAGATATCCATACGGTGCCATTTCCTCTCGAAGGGTGTATTCTTCACCCACAGTCAGTCGTTTGATCACATGTGGCTGATCTTTTACAGAAGTCCACTGATCCACAACATTTCCTTCTTTATCAAGAACGGTGAGTTTTGCTCCATCCAGTTCCACACCTGTTGTTACATCAGATTTTGTGATTTCAACTGTTGTCGGCTGGTTCTTTTTCACTGTTTTCAGTTTTACTGTCTTCACATCCTGCCCCTGGTAAGAAGCATCCAGATTCAGAACTTCATCAGAGGATACAAATCCCGCCGGTGCTTTTAACTCTTTCACATAATACTGTCCAAGCGGCAGATCCAGCGTACATACTGCAAGACCATCGTTATCAGAAGTCATTTCCTGCAGAAGTGTATCTGCCTTTACAATGATCTCACCTTTCTCATTCTTCAGATCTTCTGTGTTATAGATGCCAAAGACAGCTCCTGCTACGGTTGCACCATTCTCTGCATCCTGTTTTTCTACCTGGATTGCAACTTTCTGGCGGTCATCGCCAACCATCACTTCCTGTTCGATCACAGGTGTATCCTGATCCGCATAGACAAATGAGACATCCGATCTGTCATGGTTCAGGACGAATCCTTCCGGTGCAGTCTTTTCTACCACATAGTAAGAACCAAGCGGCAGGTTATCAGCAACTGCTTTTCCGTCTTCCCCGGTCGTTACCGTTGTTACCAGTGCATCTTTTGCATAGATCAGCTGTCTGTTTCCGTTTTCATCTTTCTGATAATCCGGTGTATAGATATTTTCAGCTGCATAGACATGAAATGATGCACCCTTCAGGTATCTTTCTTCATAAACAAAATCCTTTTTAAATCCGGTCAGCATCTCACCTTTTTTATAGATCGTCAGCTTTCCTTTTACCGGATGGTTCTCGTAGTCTACCGTAATAATGGCATCTCCGCTCTCAGAATCCATCTGGTATGCTGTATTTGCATCCACCGCAATCTCTACATAGTTCTTATTGATTGTGTACCCTTCCGGTGCGTTGACTTCCTCAATCCTGTAATGTCCGATCTTCAGATTCTTCGGCATGATCAGATATCCCTGGCTGTCCGTAAAATAGGACTTGTGAGTGGTTGTCACTGGGTAAGTTGTTACCTGCTCCACATACTTCTTGTTGTCCAGGTCATATACCTTAAATTCTGTTCCGGCAATCAATACAGATTTCTTTGTTTCATCGTCTTTTTTCACAATTTTCAATTTTGCCTTGAACTCTTTGTCCAGAAGCACACGCCAGATCTGTGGCTCATTCGGATGGTTCTCTGTGATATTCACTTCAAAATCATCGACTGGCTTGTAATTGTGTGGTGTTGTTGTTTCACGGACAATATAGCTTCCAAATGGTAATGGAATACTGCAGGCATAACCTTTTTCATCTGTAAAAATCTCAGTAGCTCCGTTTTCTCCACTCACTACTGGTTTAGCAGAATCAAAATCATAGCTTCCATCTGCTTTCTTTGTAAGGGAAGATTTCAGATAAACTGTAAATCCGGCTCCGGATAACAGATCTGCATCGGTCTTTCCATTGTTGGCTGCTTTGATGATCTGAAATGGCTGTTTGATGACCTGCTCACTGGAAGTGCACTCTCTTTTCACTTCTGCTGTCATATCTCCTTCATAACTGCACGTAAGATCATGCTCTTCTGTATCTGCCAGGTATCCGGTCGGCGGTGTGATCTCTTTGATATAATATTTGCCAAGATATAAGCCATTTACAGAAGCCTGTCCTTTGTCATCGGTTGTAAGAGAAGCTACCTGTTCTCCTGCTTTATAAATAGTTCCAGTTGCTCCGTCCGGATGCACGATATCTTCACGGGCATACAGACCATAAACTGCACCTTTCAGTGTGGCATCTCCCTGTGGTACTGCTTTTCCTGTCTCTTTATCAACTTTGAATAAATTGATCTTTGCTGTCACACGGTCATTGCTGAAGGTATGGGCAAATGATACGGTTGCTTCTTTATCATTGGTATAAGAAAACTTGAACGTATACACATCTTCTGTATTTCTTACATAGCCTTCCGGCGCCTGATCTTCTTTTACAGAATAGGAATATCGAATCGGAAGATCTGCTGTGAATTTTGCAGTTCCATCTGCTCCAGTAGTTGCTTTCTCAATCAATGTTCCTTTTTTCACAACAACGGTTCCGTCTGCATTTCTAATATCATCGGATGCATACAGAGCAAAAATACCGCCATTCAGTGGTTTCTTTGTATCTTTATCCTGTTTTACTACGGAAACATCTGCTTTCTGTCTTTCGTTGTTAAAAGTCACATCTGCAAATACAACTTCTTTATTCTGTCCGGCATAAGCCAGAGTCACTGGCTTTTCTTCGCTGCCGTTATAGAAATTGTCCGGTGCTTTTGCTTCTTTCACCACATAACTTCCAAGATGCAGGTTCTTCAGTGTAACAGAACCATTCTCTCCCGTAGTCAGATTATCTTTTACCAGGTCACCTTTGCTGTACACTTTTGTGCCATAAGCAGTTACGATATCTGCCCCGGCATACACGTTATACACTGCATTTTTCTGTCTGCGGTTTTCATACTGGAATACCGTTCCATTTTCACTGACATCTGCTCCGGTAAGAACCTGTCCTTCTTTGTAAATGGTAAGCTCTGCAAGCTGTTCTTTATTTTCTACAGTCACAGAGGAAGTCTTACTTGCTACCAGTTTTACATTTGTTGCCGTTGCATTTACTACATATCCCTGTGGTGCTGTGATCTCTTTCAGATAAACGGTATCCTGTGTCTTGATGATCGTAACAGAAGATTTTCCATTCTTATCTGTTGCCGGCATCTGAGTGATCAGCTTTGTACAAGCCTCATCGCTGTATACACCGAATACTGCACCTGCAAGATTGACATCCGCTGTATCGTCTTTCTTTACGATTTCGATCGTAGCCTGTTCAATCCAGGACACCTTTAAGCTTACATATTTTTCATCAGCGACACCTTCTCCAAACACAAATGCCAGATCCTGAACACTTGCATTCGTAGTCAGTTTATATGCTGAATAATCTTTTGTAATACTTCCCTTCATTTTTGCAGAAAAAGTATCACTTACATCTCTTGTCTGTGTCAGAGGAGCTGAGAGATAAAACGTGGTTCCTCCTCCAATTGTTACGCTTGCACCTGCCGCACTTACGGTTCCAGTAGATACATTATGGAGCTTTACTCCTTTTGGTAAGTCCATTGTGATTTTCTGCTGGGAAGATGCGTTGAACTTAATGTTCTCCGTTCTCTGAACATTTCTATCTACATAAGCTTTTACATCCGGCTTTGAAAATGACATCGCTACATCTGGTATTTCCGGCTTATTCACACAATAATTATAGAGTTCTTTTGCCAAAGCCTCTCCTGTAGCATTGGTTCCGTAAAATGCATCACTGCTTCCGTTGGCATATGATGCAGCCATGTGAATGATGATGAATCTTTTTCCTTCTGAAAAATCCGTGTGTTTATTCGCAAAAAAGCTTTCGCTCCCTGCGGCATCTGTGCCGTAATAACACACTTTTGCTAACGCCTGATTGTCTCCAATCTTTGTGATTGTATAATTTCCAGATCCTGGTCCTGGTTTTGCTGGCTGTACACAATACGCAGTTGCTCTGACGCTTCCGTAGCTGATATAGTACGGCTCTGTCAGATAGGTTCCAAGATTATAATCTGCATATCTATACAGAGGTCCTTTTTCAATTGTTACCTGCTGTGTACTTCTTGCTGAATAAGCCGAAACTGCTTCAAATGTTGCAATCTCTCCCTCTTCCATAGAATCAAGATCCACACCTTCGTCTCCTGCCTGTTCCAAAACATCATGAAGCTCTAACCCTGATTCTTCATCATAGGTATCCTGATTCTGTGCCTGCTCTACTAAATCATCAAATTCATCAGCGTCAATATCGGTAATCTCCGAGTCTGCTTCTGAATCCTCCGCTTCCTCTGTCTGCTGTTCACTGCCAGCGGTTTCTGATTCGGTCACTGCTTCACTCCCTGCAGTTTCAGTCTGAGCTTCTGTTGCTTTCTCACGCACAATCAGTTTTCGGCTGATCTGGTACTTCGGATGCTCTTGATTTACCGGTTCCACATAATAGACCGCTTTGTAAGTGTCCGCATGATCTGTCGTAAAATCCTCATCCTTGTCATTCTTTGCTTCCTCAAATGTGACTTTGACCTTGTTATCATCCTTGATTTCCAGTCCCGTGTAATCTGATTTCACATCAAATACACTGCCTGTTTCAATTTCATAATCTTTGGCAGTCACCACCTCATCTTCATCCAGAAGGTCTTTCACTTCCTCATAAAGTGGAGGTTTTTCCTCTGGCTGGATCTCCGCTGCATATGCCGTCATCGGAGACAGCACTGTACTAAGCATTGTCATGCCTGCCAGCAAGCCAGATACTACTTTTCTAAAATTACCTTTTTTCTTCATGCTAAGGTCCTCTCTTTCATATATTTGTATTAAAACAGACAGTCCTTAGACTGCCTGCAATACACTACTTATCGTTGTGGAAAAATAAGATTGAACTGTACATTTCCCTCTCCGGGATCGACCATCTCCACAGTTGCTTCATACTGTCTCCCTGTTTTTCTTGATACCAGATCCTTATAATGGATTTTTCCTTTAGACAGGAACTTCTTTGCTGCCGCCTTATCCATCTTTTTTCCCTGGCTTGCAAGGAATTTATCATTCTTCCATAAGGTAAAAGCACAGTTCCGATCAGAACAGTAAAAGTTTACTTTTCCTTCCCTGACATCTGCTCCACAGCGGGGACATTTGCCAATGACTTCTCCTTTTGCTTTTCCCTGAAACTGCTCTTTCTTTTCTTCTGAAATCCCCTGATATCTGGCAACCAGTTCCTGCATCAGCTCTGTAATCCCATTTAGGAATTCATCTGCTGTCTCTGTATTCTGGGCAATGTGATTCAATGCCATTTCCCACTCTGCTGTCATCTTCGGAGATTTAATCTCATCCGGCAGAACCGTAATCAGCACATTGCCATCATCTGTCGGCACCAGATTTTTCTTTTCCCTTTTCACAAAGCCAGACTGAATCAGTTTTTCAATGATTGCTGCCCTTGTTGCCGGTGTGCCAAGTCCTTTCTTTTCTGTATCTTCGGTCAGTTCTTCATTCCCTGCACGTTCCATCGCAGAAAGCAGGGTATCTTCTGTGTACTGTTTCGGTGGCTGTGTAAAATGCTCCGATACAAAAGAATCACAAGGGCCGTAATGCTTGCCTGCCCAGATATCCAGCTCCGGCTCTTCTTTCTCACTCTTTACGCCAAAGAACTGTTTCATTTTATTTTCGATTGCCTTGAATCCTTCCTGCTTTGTTTTCTTTGCCGTGAGATAAAACGTATGATAATTACAGGTAATCTGGCTTTTATGACTCTCATAAATATAAGGATCTGCAGTTGCTGTCAGTACCCTGGCACTGATCAGATACAAAAATCTTGCGGTTTCGCTCTTTCAGTTCACCAATATCTGCTTTTGCTACTTCCATGGTTGGGATAATTGCATGGTGGTCAGATACTTTCTTTGAATTTAATACCTTACTCACGTCCGGCTGATATTCCAGGCTTTCAGCATAAGGCATTTCGCCAAGTAACATCTGAATCAGAGTTTCTGTGCTTTCTCCCATCTCATCTGTCAGATACTGGCTGTCTGTTCTCGGATAAGTGACAAGCTTCTGCTCATACATCTCCTGCACGGCATCCAATGTCTGCTGTGCGGTATAGCCAAACATTCTGTTAGCTTCCCTCTGCAGGGTGGTCAGATCATAAAGCTTCGGAGGGCGGACTGTTTTCTCTTTCACATCATCCTTTTCCACTTCGCACATCCGCTCCAGGCAGTCCGCAGCCACTTTATCTGCATCCTCTTTTTTCTGAAAATGCTCTGTGACTGCATCCATATCGTCAAACTTGATATGAGCCATATAATATTTTTCTTTGGTAAATTCCTTGATCTTCTGATTCGATCCACGATCATGGCAAGTGTTGGTGTCTGCACTCTTCCGACTTTCAGATTCTGGTTATACAGAACGGAAAAAAGACGGCTCGCATTGATTCCCACCAGCCAGTCTGCCTTTGCCCTGCAAAGTGCTGACTGATAGAGACTGTCATAACACGAACCGTCTTTTAATGACGCAAATCCATCTTTAATTGCCTGTTCTTCCATGGAAGAGATCCAGAGTCGCTTCATCGGCTTTTTACATCCTGCCTGCTCATACACCAGACGGAAGATCAGCTCACCTTCACGTCCTGCATCAGTGGCACAGATCACTTCATCTACTTTGGAATCTCTCATAAGTTTCTTTAAGATTCCAAACTGCTTTTTCGTACCTTCCAATACCTTATGTTTCCAACATTCTGGCACAATCGGCAGATCATCATATCTCCATTTTTTATATTTTTCATCGTATTCCGATGCATCACATAATCCAACCAGATGTCCTACGCACCAGGAAACGATATAACCGTTTCCCTCCACGTAGCCATCTTTTCTTGTTCTGGCTCCAAGCACGGAAGCCAGTGCCATCGCAACCGATGGCTTTTCTGCAATCACTAATTTCATTTACTCCTGCTCCTCTTCTTCATCTTCTAGTACCTCATCATTGAAATCTTCATCTTTCAAAACTTCTGTCCCTGCATTTTCCTGTTCTTTCTGCTCATCTGCATCGTCTACCTCCCGTTTTTCTGACTCTGAATCTTCGGATTCATTTTCATCCTCTTCCATCTCATCTTCATCATCATATTCATGTTTCGGTTTGTAGACTTTCAAGTAATAACCACCTGCCGCAGCTCCAACAGCAACCAATCCGATCAGTAGATAAGTCCCTGCCAAACTTTTGTCTTCTGGCATCTGAATTTCATCCTCTACCTTATCTTTCTCATCTGTCTCTGTCGTTTCCGGCTTTTCTTCTTCAGCCTGTTTCTCTGGTTCTGCATAAACAATATCTACTTCCGGAAGTGTCACAGAATTCAGAAAGTGTGAAGTTCATCAGGTCTTTCTCACTGACTTCGGTAAGGAAATACACATTATCCTGAGATTTTGAATTGTCGATGATCAGATAAAAATCTTACCACTCTTAGTTGAAATGGTATAAAACTCTTTTGTGCCTTCCGTAGCTGTTTTGGTAACAGAATCTGCTGTCTCGCCTTCTTTATTAAGCTGTTCCTCAATACCTGTCACTGTCCGATCATCCACAGTTCCTTTTGCATCTGTTGGCTCAGAAGCCTGTGCATCCTGCGGAAGTGGTGAAGTCGTTGTTTTCTCAGTCCCAGTTGCATCTGCACTGGTCGTGGTTGCCATCGCACCATTGCTGTCACCTGAAGTTTTCTGTTTCTCTGCCTGCTTCTTTGCCCATTCATAATAAGGATTCTGCAACACATACTTTTCAGAAGTATTTCCGGCACCATCCGTTACCGTGATTTCAATCTGTTTTGTTGTAAAATCTTTCTGTGTCAGTTGCACTCTCAGCATTCCATCCTTCAGATCTGTATAAGTGGTGCCATTAACTGTCACAGAAGTAATGCCGGAAACGGTATCATTTCCCTGAATCGTCAGTACACCATCTGTCAGAGATGCAGAAAGCGTAGGCTTTTCTGTGTCATAACACTTAATAGAGCGATTCTGCTCATAGACCTTCCCCTCACCATCTGTCACACGCACATAGACCGTCTGATTACCAGTAATGGAAATACTTCCATTCCCTGTCACATCCTGCCAGCTTCCGTCTTTCCCAGCTTTCGCTTCAATTTTTGTGATAGAAAATCCTTCTGGCATATGACTGGCATCCACAGTAATTGCGACTGCCGTTTCCCCCTGTCTCCAGCCATCTGGCTTTTCAATCGTAATTGCGGGTGCTGTATTCTCTGCCGCTAACACACTCTGTGTCTGCAACATAGGCGATGTCAAGCAAAGAATCGTTGTTGCCGCAAGCAATCCTTTTTTCACGCTATTTTTAGATTTCTTCTGTTTCATCTTCTCTAAATTCATCATCAGACCTTGTTTCCTCCTTCTGTATTTCTACCCTGCCGGGCAGTTCATTTTTCATTCTCTTTTTGAAAGCTTCCAGCTCTGGAATGCTCATATCCATTTGCACGGATAATTTTTACAATTTCCAGATTTCCGCTTCTGTTTTTGCTATCTCCGCAGCCTTGAAACGCTTTAAATCTGCTTCATATCTGGCTTTGGATGCTTCCATTTTTTCCTTGGCTTTCTCATAATCTGCCGTTTGCTTTTTCAAGACTTTTCATCGCTTCTCCTTTCCGGACGGCTGTTACACCGCCCTTTTCCTTACCATCGTCCGAATCCATAGAAATGACTCTGCCAGTATGGAGAGTTGATGGACGTATACTGCACCGGATGCCCACAATGGATCATCTGACCATTGCCTACATAGATTCCGATATGCGTTACCGGAACTCCTGCATCGTAAGTACCTGTAAAGAAGATCAGATCTCCTGGCTGTGCTTCTGACTGAGATACCGGCGTACAAATGTCATACAATCCCTGTGCCGTTAATCTTCCTGTATTCCTTACACCTGAATGTGTCAGGCAGTAACTTACGAATCCAGAACAGTCAAATCCACTTGGCGAATATCCACCCCACACATACGGTGTCCCAAGATATCTCGCTGCTTCATTTAACAAACGCTGTGCTGCTTCACTGGTATATTCATTGCCGCCAAATCCTGCCCCTTCTCCTGTTTCCAGATAAAAGATCGGGTTTAACCGCTCTCCATTTTTCAGAAGTTCAATATGAAGATGGCTTCCTGTAGAATTTCCAGTATTTCCTACAAGCCCTATCTCATCACCTTTCGTGACGGATGCTCCTGCAGATACACTCCGGCTGCTTAAATGTGCATACCGCAGTTCATAGCCTTTACTGTCCTTGATCACAACATAATTGCCATAGCTGTCGTTATAAGCAGAAGTTGTAACCGTTCCGGTCAGCCCTGCCATTACTTTTGTCCCTTCCGGTGCTCCGATATCCATACCATTATGAAGCTGATTTGCTCCTGATATTGGATGAATCCTGTATCCATAATAGCTGGTCACACTGGAATACCAGTTAAAATCAACCGGTGTTGCAAACATCTGCAAGTTGCCTTTTGTATCGTTGTAGGCACTGAACAGTTCTTTCTGGAAAAATCCCAACCTGTCCTGACAGATTGACATCAGGTTTCCACTATTTAAGGTGACATTCAGCACATCTACATCTCTTGTCCTGGTCACTTCCACTTCATTGCTTCCATTATCATCTGCCAGATAACATTCCCATGTTTGATGTCCATGTGCAGATGCTGCCGCATGACTGTCATAATAGACATCAAACTGTACACCGTATCTTGCGAAAGCTCCGGTATCTTCTACGGTATATTCGACACCATTCATAACTACCTTTGTTCCCATTGGTACAAACGGATTGGAAGCATCTACCGCTAAGGTATGATTGGCAGTTGGATATGCTCCACTGGCAGTCGGTCCTCCGCTCCAAATACCACAACAGATTGGGCAGTTGCAATAGCCACTGGTAACAACCTGTCCCAAAGATTCTCCAACCCTTACTGTCGCAGTCTCTGTCACAGTCTCATTCACTGCTTCAGTAGTCAGATGGTATTGCTCTGCAAACAACGCATCCAGTTCTGGCTTCACCTGCTCAAACGTAAACTCCTCATATTTTGCAGACAGGTAACTGATCAGGATAAACGGATCATGCTCTATCGGACCAATATCATAGCGGTACTCATCATGCCCCGGTTCTTCCGATTCCATGTTGTTGATCCGCTCCTGCAGATTAGCTTCCAGCTGTGTGTAATACAGTTCCGCTTCCCGGATTGCCTGATCCGATGACAGATAACTGGTTCCGGTATAAGTGATCACATTTTGTAAAAACACTGCAGAGCAAGACGTGACATTCGTTATGATCAGAAACATCAATCCGATCAGAACTGCTACACTGATATACACCTTCCGGTTTTCTTTAAAGAAGTTGGTGACTTTGCCGCCAATCTTCTTGATATAATCAATCGTACCTTTTGTAGCTGTTCCTACTGTCTGTTCACTTCTCTTCGCTTTGGCATAATCCCGTTTGATCTGTTGCTTCTGAATCTGTTTTTTCAGTTTCTTCTGCTCCTGACGGGCTGCAGCCTGTGTCTGTTTCTCTGCCTGTCTTTCAAGTCTGCTTCTTTTTCTGGATGCCCTCTGTTTCCTGCGTCTGGCACTTCTCTGTTCCAGCCGGTAAACACCTTCGCCGCTTTCTTCTAACTTATGGGCACCTTCTACCGCCGCATTATCATCTTCATTTTTGCTGATCTCACGGTGCAATGCTGCGGAAGTTGCACTTCCTGCTTTCTTGACAACAGAAGTTTTTTCAGTTTTCACAGATTCCCCTTCTCCAAACTTCAAGCGGGATTTCTTCTTTCCAGGAGCTTCCCCTTCATTTGCCTGATAGACCTGTGCTTTCTTGGAATGCTGCTTTGCTTCCTTTTTCTTTCTTGCTTCTTCATAAGAAAACTTTTTGGCTTTTTCTTTCTGTTTCTGATGGCGGAAATTGACTCCATCCGTATCCATCTGGTTCAATTTCTCCATATCTTTGTCATTTTTCCACAGAAGCACCAGTTTCCCTCATAAGCAAACTTCAAACGTTGTTTTTGTTTTGGCTTTTTGCTGCCACCTGTCTGATTTCTCCGGCTGTCTCCTCTGTTTTCTGATAGATCAGCACGTTTTTCTTTCAGTCTCCCTGACTGTCCGGCTTCGGATTTTTCCTGCAAGTCTGGATTCTTTTCCGACTTCAGCACGGATTCTTTTTCTATTTTGCTGTTTACTACACTGTCCAAAATCCTCACTTTGCTTCTCTGTCCGTATCAGTTCCGGTGCATCTCGGATTTTTGCACAGAGGGTCGAATATTTTTCCCACTCCGTTCAGACTGGCGGGGAGACTTATCCACAAGGTTTTCTTCTTTTTCCCCCTGTTTTCTTCCCATCTGCACATCACCGACACGGTTACTGACACGAACAGAAGATTTATCTGTCAGGTTTTCTTCCACCAGACCATCCTTGGTCATCTTCTGGACTTTCTTGTCTCTGACTTTCATTCTCTGTTCTGCCACTGATTACTCCTCCTTCTTCGGATACCCTTTCCCTGCCTGTAATAAACAGAGAAAAGCGATGCCAAATACAGCACCGCCACTAAAAGTTAATACATATGAAATTGCTCGTACCATTGCTTTCTCCTTTGATTTAACCTGCTTCAGAAGTCTCCTCTAAGCGGGTTGTCATGATTTTATAGAGGGAATTCTTCGGGAATCTGTCTACAAATGGGATAATGACATTTCCATAGAACAGAAGTCCTTCACCCTCATTGCTGTTGGTTACATAGGACAGCTGAGTTGGTGAGATATTCAGCTGTTTTGCCAGAATCTGCCTGTCTCCGGAAGCCTGGTTCAGCATATAAATAAAATCTGAATTTTCAAATATATTCTCGATTTCCCTGGAAGACAGCAAATCCTTAATATTCTGGGTGATGCCCGTTGGAATACCACCCCATTTACGGAATCGCTTCCAAATCTCCACGCTGTAGGCTGCAGTTTGTTCTTCTTTTAAGAGAAGATGGAACTCGTCCACATAGTATCTGGTGGATTTATGGGCAGAACGGTTCATCGTTACCCTGTTCCAAACCTGATCCTGGATGACGAGCATCCCAATCTTTTTCAACTGCTTACCAAGTTCCTTGATATCAAAGCAGACAATGCGGTTATTGATATCCACGTTTGTCTGATGGTTAAACACATTCAAAGAACCTGTAACATAGATTTCCAACGAAGTGGCCAGTCGCTGTGCTTCCGGCTCTTCCTGTTTTCTCAGAAGGTTATATAAATCCTCCAGGATTGGCATCTTCTCCGGCACTGGATCGGCAAGATATTCCTGATATACTAACCGCACACAACGGTCAATAATGGTCTTTTCTACCGGCTCCAATCCATTCTTTCCTCCAACAATCAGCTCACACAAAGACAGAATAAAATCTGCTTTCAATGACAGCGGATTATCTTCCTCAGAATAGTTCAGGTTCAGATCCATTGGATTGATATACTGGTCAGATACCGGAGAAACCCGTACCACCTGCCCGTGCAGTGCCTGCACAAGTGCCGAATATTCGGCTTCTGGATCGCAGACGATGATATCATCTTCTGTGATCAGGAAGCAGTTTGTAATTTCTCTCTTTGCTGAGAAGGACTTACCGGAACCTGGTGTACCAAGAATCAGTCCATTCGGGTTCTTCAAACGTTTTCGATCAACCATAATCATGTTGTTGGATAATGCATTCAATCCATAATAAAGAGCCTCCCCTTCCTGAAACAGTTCCTGTGTCGTAAACGGCACGAAGATCGCTGTTGAAGATGTGGTAAGCCCTCTCTGAATTTCAATCCGATTGACTCCCAGCGGAATACAGGACATGAGTGCTGCTTCCTGCTGATAATCCAGCTGTTTTAAGGAACAGTTATATTTCTGTGCGATTCCCTGCACCTGGAAAATATTGTTATCCAGCTTCTGACGCTTCTTTGCGGTATTCATTACCAGAACCGTCACAAGGAACATTCTCTCATTTCTGGACTGCAGATCTTCCAGCAGGTTTTTCGCCTCTTCTCCATAGGTTATAAGGTCCGATGGAAGCACGTCCATATCATAACCGGAACGTACCGCCCGTTTCTGCTCTTCAATCTTCATCTTATCCAGATCTGAAATCTTACTCTTGATCATCTTGATTGCAGAACTCTGGTCAATGGACTGGATATGAATGTTGACATTGATGCTGTCATCCACATCCAGGAAATCTGCAAGCATCCGGTCTGTAAGCTCCGGTGCAAGAATCTGCAGGTAACTCACACTTCCCAGCGTTCTTCCCATCAAAAATGTCTGATTCTTGGAAAAGTTAAAGGAAGTCGGTGCACCGCGTTGTCCCGGAGCTTGAGTACGCGTTATGAGGCGCGAAGAAGCCGATGGTGTTGTAGCCCCAGTAGTTGCTCAGGCCTTTTTCCTGCAGGAAGCTGTCGTTGACGAACTGGTGGATCGGCATAAGTTCGATGG
>ENA-OQBD01000701-OQBD01000701.1-human-gut-metagenome-genome-assembly--contig:-NODE-701-length-17363-cov-5.617023_pt1 | contig 17363 bp, 17 predicted proteins | sample MGYA00242742_ERZ504543 | MGnify/ENA primary metagenome ERZ504543 (study PRJEB26092, sample SAMD00036239) | human gut metagenome | host: Homo sapiens | study: EMG produced TPA metagenomics assembly of...
ACATTTTCCCACACACCTTCCGCAGTGTCTGCAAAGCTCCTCATCAATATGCAGTTTCCCGTCAACGACTTTCGCCACTTTGTTTGGACATGCAGCTTCAATGGCACATTTTTTACAGCCCTTGCAGGCCTCGCTGTCAAAGTGCGGAATCCTCTGTCCGATGATCCCCACATCGTTCAGATTTGGTTTCACACAGTTATTCGGGCATCCGCCTACTGCGATCTTAAATTTATGCGGCAGTGCAACCTGACGGTAGCCTTTATAGAATCTCCGGAAAATCTCTTCTGAAATTGCATAGGAATCCAGAAGTCCATACTGACAGGTGGTTCCCTTGCAGGATACTACCGGTCGGACCTTTGCTCCTGTTCCTCCTGTCTCAAGACCTTCCTTCGCAATAAATTCCTGAAACTCTTCGATCTTTTCATAGGGGATTCCCTGGATCTCCACGGAGAGCCTGGTCGTGTAGGTAAGATTTCCGTTGCCGAATTTCTCTGCTGCTTCCGCCATACATCTGTGCTGTGCCGCTGTCACCTTTCCGTTTACAGTGATCACCCGTGCAGAAAATTCATCGGTTCCCCGGTTATTTAAAAAACCCTGCCCCTTCAGTCTTTTCTCTTCCTCTTTGCTTACAGTTAATGCTGACATATTTCCTCCTCCTGGTCTCACCGGTATTCCGATACTTTCCCATGGTATCGTTGCCCTGTATTTTGCAATGTTGAAATCGTTTTCACGTACTTCCTACTATACCACTTGAAGATGTATTTGAGAAATGATATTATTTTATAAAAATGATAGGTTTTACCTATATACCAATTTACAATAAAAGGAGATTCCATATGACCATCCGCCATCTCACTGTTTTTGCGGCCGTTGCGGAACAGGGCTCCATGAGTGCTGCTGCCAAACATCTTTATCTTTCCCAGCCAACAGTCAGTCAGGCCATCCGTGAGCTGGAAGCTCATTATAACGGCCTTCTCTTTGAACGTCTTGGAAAAAAGCTTTATCTCACAGAACGGGGAAAGCTTCTTCTTCCCCATGCCCGTGAAATGATCCGCCAGTTTCAGCAGCTGGAAGAGCTGATGCAGAACCAGGGACAGTCTTCCACCCTGAAGCTTGGCTCCACCCTCACTGTGGGAACCTGCCTGACCCCATCCATTATCCTGGATCTGCAGAAAAAAATCCCGGACCTTGACGTTTACTCCTTTGTCACCAACACGCAAAATATCGAACAGAAGCTTCTGCGTTCTGAGCTGGACGCTGCTGTGGTAGAAGGTGAGATTCATTCCCCGGACCTTGTCGTTCTTCCCATCATCGACGACTGTCTGGTCCTTGCCGCCGGAAAAAAACATCCGTTTTACCGCAGAGGACGCATCCATGTCCAGGAGCTGAACAACCAGAAATTTGCAGTCCGGGAATATGGAAGCGGTACCAGACAGCTTTTTGAGGATTACACCCTTCGCCATGATCTGAAGATCCGGACTGCCTGGGAAGCCAACAGTCCGCGGGCACTGCTGAACGCAGTGCTGTATAACCAGATGCTCTCTGTTATGTCCATCCGTCTTATGCATCATGAGATCCGTCACCGTTCAGTCCGGGTCTTCTGCAACGAAGCAGGGGAATGGAACCGGAAATTCAAGCTGGTCTATCACAAGAATAAGTTTCTTACCCCTGCTATCTTTGAGCTGGAAAAGATCCTTCACACCTATCAGCAGCTGGAACTACCCTCTGTCATGGGTGTTCTGGAACAGGAATAAGCAGGGGACTTACCTGATCCAGTAAAAAAACGGCCGCACATATCGCTCTTACGATATGTACAGCCGTTTTCGTTTTTTATCTCACCCGACAAGGTCGGATCTTTTTTTGAACCGGATATTTAGTTTGATTCGTTGAACACGTTTTTATCCAGTGCACCGTTCTGGTGTGCAACGATGGTTGTGCAGACTGCATCACCGGTAATGTTAACCGCTGTTCTGGTCATATCCAGGATACGGTCAATACCCATGATCAGACCAATTGCCTCAACCGGAAGTCCTACAGAGTTAAATACCATGGTCAGAGTAACAAGACCAACACTTGGTACACCGGCAGTTCCTACGGAAGCAAGGGTTGCAGTTCCGATAACTGTCACATAATCCATCGGACTTAAGTGGATACCGAAGGCCTGTGCCGCAAATACTACGGCAACACCCTGCATGATAGAGGTACCGTCCATGTTGATGGTAGCTCCAAGAGGAATGGTGAATGAAGAAATCTTCTTGGAAACACCCACTTTTTTGGACAGGGTATCAATGGACATCGGGATCGTGGCATTGGATGTAGCTGTTGAGAATGCAAATGCCATAACCGGGAAAAATTTCTTGATGAATTTTATCGGATTCAGTCCTGTGAAGATCTTCAGCAGGATCTGGTATACGCCGAAGCACTGGATTGCCAGTGCAAGGAGAACACCGATCATATATTTTGCCAGCGGGATAAATGCGCTGAAACCGATGTTTGCAAAGGTTCTGCTGATAAGGCAGAATACACCGATCGGTGCAAGTGCCATGATCATCATGGTCATCTCCATCATGATGTCATTGAACTGGCTGAAAAAGTTCGCTACTGTCTCTGCGCGCTCTCCCATTTTCGCAAGGATCACACCCACGATCAGGGCAAATACGATAACCTGAAGCATGGTTCCGCTTGCCAGGGAATTGATCGGATTATCCGGAATGATATTCAGGATGGTATCCGTAAGAGAGGTCGCCTCCATAGTCTCCACAGAGGAAGCGGAGGACTGAATAGAGCTCATATCAAGTCCCACACCCGGATTGATCAGATTACCTACCGTCAGAGCAACCGAAACAGCCAGAGCTGTAGTCGCCAGATAAAATACCAGTGTTCTCACACCTACGGTTCCAAGCTTCTTGGTATCACCGATGGACATACTTCCGCAGACAAGGGAACAGAATACCAACGGTACAACCAGCATTTTCATCAGACGGATAAATCCCTGTCCGATCACATAAAGGATTCCCTCCACGATCACATCTTTCTTGAAGCTGCTGTCAGGAACCAGGTAACAGAGAATGATTCCCAGTATTGCACCTGCGATCAGCGCCACAAAGATCTTCGTGGTAAGGCCCATTTTCTTTTTCTGCTGTGTTTTCTCTTTTATATTTTCTCTTTCATTCTAGTCCTCCGCTCTTTCATCCATATATTCTTTCAGCGATGCTTTCCAGTCCGGCATGTCATACACTTCAATAATACGGAGGATAAAATTATCAAGGACGGCATATGGCGGTCTGACAGAAGAAAGATCTGACTGCTCTGTCGGCACGGATCTCAGTTCGATCTCCTTTCCTGCAAGGCGAAGGATCTCGGTTGCAAACTCATAACGGTTGCATACACCGCTGCAGGTTACGTGATAATTTCCATATTCGTTGGTATCGATAAGATACAGGATCATTCTTGCCAGATCCTTGGCGCTGGTCGGTGATCCGAACTGATCCGAAGCAACGGAAAGCGCCTGGCCTTTTTCTGCTGTCTCCAGCACACGGTTTACAAAATTGTTTCCGCCTTTTCCGTATACCCAGTTGCTTCGGATAATGAAATGTTTGTGTGTAAACTCTTTTACATAGTTCTCTCCGGCTCTCTTGGAACGGCCGTAAACAGTCAGCGGATTGGTATCGTCAAACTCTGTATACGGTTTTTTGCTCTTTCCGTCAAAAACATCATCTGTGGAAAGCTGGACGATCTTTGCCCCGCATTTTCTTGCCACGATGCTTAAGTTTCTTGCTCCCAGTGCGTTGACACGGTATGCATGTTCCGGATTCTTCTCACACTCATCGGTATCTGTGATACCGGTGCAGTTGATGATCACATCCGGACGGTTAATGGAACCGAAGTTGATCACTTCATCTGTGTCTGTGATATCCAGCTCATCAAGATCTGTGTTCAGAGTCTCGATCTGCATTGGATCCAGAACATCATTCAGTGCCCGTCCGATCTGTCCGTTGGCACCTGCGATCCATACTTTTAACATCTTTCTACCTCCCTGGTGTAATATGTGTGATATATAAAATAAAGAGACATTGATTTAGATCAAAACCAATGCCCCTTTAACCTATATACTGTAATATATTTTATCAATATCACAAAAAACTGTCAAGAAAAAAGCCCCTGTTTCCATAAGGTTCCTGCTGCTGATGTTACTGCCCACCAGCAGTATTTCCTCAAGATGTTTTTGTGAACAGAATTTACAGAAATCCTGAGGATCGGGAGTTCCATAACTCCCGATTTTGTATTGTAAATTCTGTCCCATGAATTATAATCTAAACAGGAGATCATCTAAAAACACATACAAAGGAGAAACTTATGAAAAAGCTAAAAAAATTAACATCTCTGCTATTTCTGTTCTGCTGTCTTTGCTTCTGTCTGATCCTGTTTCCACAGACAGCCCGGGCAGGCTCTCTTACGCCAACCGCACAGGACAATCTCAATGTCAGGTTACGCCGTACCTCTGATCTTATTCCTGTTTCTGGCGGATACATGAGGATCTTCCACCAGAAAAATTCTGTCGGCGTTGAATATTACGATAATGATCTGAAGATCAGAAGCAAGCGCAAGATCAACATGGAGCTTCCACTGTGGGGTGGCTTTTATGCCGGATCTGACGGATATTATCTGGTAGAAGGCCAGACAAACAACAAAGAAAACGATTCCGCTGAGGTCATCCGCGTTATCCGCTACGATACAAACTGGAACCGGAACGGTGCAGCAGCAATTACCAGTAACCCGGAGCTTTTTGGCGGTGAGGTCCGCACGCCCTTTGACTATGGCTGTGTGGAAATGACAGAAAGCAACGGCAAACTCTATGTTGTTACCGGTCACGAAGGATATGTGGATCCCTCTGTCGGTCAGGGACATCAGGGCTTCCTTATGGCCGAGATCGACCAGGCAACCATGAAAGGAAAGATCGTTTCCTGCGATCTGTGGCATTCCTTTGCACAGTATATCAAATCACAAGGTTCTTATCTCTACGTACTGGAGCAGAGTGAGGGTTCACGATGTACAAAGCTTTCCAGATACGACAGCACTACACTTGCCTGCACCACCATAGAGCTTTTGCCATACGGAGGCTCACATACTTCTGTGTGGGCACTGGCCTGCTACGCAAGCGTTGACGGCATGGCTGTTTCCTCTGACAGTGTATTATGCGTTGGCACTTCCATCGATCAGTCCAAATATGATAAGGTATCTGAAAACACGCCTCATAACCTTTATCTGTCCGTCACACCAATGTCTGACTTTTCCGAAAAAGCAACCACTACCAGGAAGCTTACCAACTTTACAGGCGGAGGAAAAAGCTTTGCGGGCGTAAAGATCACCAAAATAAATGACAACCGTTTTATGATTTCCTGGGAAGAATACGTCTCCGACGATAACAAGAAAAACTCTTCCGCTAACGATCCGCTCTCTTCCAGCACCCTTCATTATCTTTTTGTGGACGGAAAGGGAAAGAGTCTCAGCAAAGAGTTTACAACAGCTGCTCCGATTTCTGACTGTCAGCCTGTGGTAAAGGATTCCAGGGTCGTTTATTATGCTTCAAACTCCAACACCTTGAACTTTTATTCCATTAATTCCGACAACGGAAAAGCTGACAAAAAACTTACCATATCGCAGGTGACAACGCAACCTGGAATTTCAAAAACGGTATCCTTACGATCTCCGGCTACGGACCACTTTCTATTTCCACAGAGGAAAACCAACGATACCCGGTCTCTTCAACAAAAGGCTGGTTTATCTTCTCCAACGATTCCTCCTGGAAAGCTATCAAAAACCAGATCAGAAAGGTAATAATAAAGCCCGGGATCACAAGTATTTCCGAAAGGGCCTTTGTTTATCTTCCTGAGCTGAAAGAAGTGGACATCCAGAAAGGGGTCACAAAGATCGGAAAAGAAGCTTTCGCCTACTGTAACAAGCTATCCAGGATCAACATACCTGATACTGTTAAAAGCATTGGAACGGATGCTGTGTGGTGCGGCTATTACTGGTCTGACAGCTCTCATGCATATTTTTGCAAGATCCATGCTCCGTACGGATCTTACGCAGTTACATATGCCAAGAAAAACAATATCAGCTATGCATGCAATATTTCCGATGCAGCTGTAACAGGGATCAAAAAAACATATACCTATACAGGCTCTGACATAAAGCCCGTTCCAACCGTAACTCTTGGAAAAGCAAAGCTTTCTGGCATCAATGATTATCATGTGACATACCAGAACAATAAAAAAGCAGGAACTGCTACCCTGAAGATCATCGGTGATAACCATTTCTACGGAACCATCACCTTAAATTTCCAGATCACTCCTGCAGCCACACCAAAGCCACAGACTGCAAAAACATTCCGGGATGCTTATAATGTCTACACAGTCAATACCACCGGGACTTCCGTAGCACTAAAGGGACCACGTTCACGCAATACTGTCACTGCAAAGATTCCGGCCACTGTCAAAGCTAACGGAAAAACCTACAAAGTCACAGCCATTGCAGCCAATGCCTTCAAAAACTGTAAAAACCTGAAACAGGTAACGATTTCAGGAAATATCACAAGCATAGGTGCCGGAGCCTTCCAGGGATGCACAAGTCTTCGTACTGTAAAAATCGGTTCCCGAGTTTCTGCGATCGGCACAAAAGCTTTCTGTGACTGTAAGGCCCTTACCTCTGTCACCATACAGACAGGACGTCTTACTTCCAAAAGCTCAGGTAAATATATCTTCACAAGAGCAGGTCAGAATAATTACAAAAAACTGACTGTAAAGGTTCCGGCAAGCAGACTTTCCTCTTACAAAAAGCTGTTTCAGAGCCAGGGTCTGTCCACACAGGCCAGGGTTATCAAATAGTCAGAATCGTACCTTGCATTTCCACGTCCCTTATGCTATACTCAGTTTCGCTGCAAAAGCCCGCAAAAACCAAGGTCGTACAGGGCTTACAAGGCGGTCACCGCCTATAAATGTGCCGAGTGTTCGTGACCTTCCACTCGTAAAACAAAACTAAAGGAGAATAAAAAACATGAAAAACAAAGGTACTCATTTTCTGGTACAGGGAGCTGCCATTGCAGCTGTATATGTTGTCCTGACACTGGTATTCGCGCCACTTAGCTTCGGTGAAGTTCAGATCCGGTTTTCCGAGGCGCTGACCGTGCTTCCGTTCTTCACACCGGCTGCCATCCCGGGACTGTTTGTGGGATGTATCATTGCCAATCTTCTTGGCGGTGCGATTCCGGTTGACATCATTTTCGGAAGCATTGCCACACTTATCGGTGCATTCTTTACCTACAAGCTTCGCAATACAGGCAAATGGACAGCCCCGATCCCGCCGATCGTTTCCAACATTGTGATCGTTCCTCTTGTGCTTCGTTACGGATATGGCATTAACCTTCCTATCCCGTTTATGATGCTCACAGTAGGAGCCGGCGAATTTATCTCAGCCGGTGTGATCGGTATGATCCTTCTTGGAGCACTTTCCAAATACAAAAATGTACTTTTTCATAAAAAAGCAGCAGTCTGACTAAATCTGCTGCCCACAAAAAGGAGCCATGAGAAAACAGCAGCATTTCTCATGGCTCTCTTTTATTTTTTCTCTGCGGATTCCTGCAGACTGCGCAGGATCCTCTTTTCCATTCTGGATACCTGTACCTGGGATACGCCAAGCTCATGGGCGATCTCCATCTGGGTCATGTTCTGAAAATACCGCATATAGATCAACCTCCGCTCCTTTGCCTCCAGAGTCCCCAGTATCTCTTCCAGAAAAATCCTGTCCAGTACTTTTTCCTGCCGATTTTCTTTTTCCGGAAGCTTGTCCATCAGAGAAATCTCCGTTCCCTCACCCTGATAGATCGTTTTGTGAAGAGATTCCACCTCTGCACCGGATTCCATGGTCATTACCAGTTCTTCTATGGAAATTCCCATTTCCTCTGCCATTTCTCCCGTCGTAGGTTCCCGCTCCAGCCGGCGTGTCAGTGCTTCTCTCACCTGATAGATCCTGTAGTGGTTTTCCTTCAGAGAACGGCTTACCTTCAGTATCCCGTCGTCCCTGAGATAACGTTTGATCTCTCCGATGATCATGGGAACGGCATAGGTGGAAAATTTCACATCATAGGACATGTCAAACTTATCCACAGCTTTCAGAAGTCCGATGCTGCCGATCTGGAACAGATCCTCCATCTCCACCCCTCGTCCCAGAAAACGCTTTGCCACACTGTATATCAGTTCCATGTATTTTCCTCAAACAAAAGATCTCTTGCCGCTTTATCCCCCTGGTGTGCACGCCCGATGAGGACAAGAGTACGATCCATAGTTACCTCCTGATGATCTTTTTCATGTGCACTGTAGTTCCACGGCCAACCTCCGATTCCACCTGAAGCTCATCCATAAACGCCTCCATGAATGTAAACCCCATACCGGAGCGGTCCTTTATCAGCCTTTGTGGTAAACAGAGGCTCCATGGCTTTTTGATATCCGGGATCCCGGCTCCGTGATCTGTCACATCTACCTGAAGCTCCTGCCCCCGGAGACGACATTCTACCCGGATCTTATGTATCTCTCCTTCATACCCGTGTATGATGCAGTTGGTCACTGCCTCCGATACTGCGGTCTTCAGATCCGAAATTTCCTCCAGCGTAGGATTCAGCTGTGTGCAGAATGAAGCCACAGCAACTCTTGCCAGTGCTTCATTTACCGGTCTGCTGTCAAAAATGATCGTCATTTCATTTGTGTTTTCCATCATAAACACCCTCCTGTTCACCTGCCGATTTTTTAATTCCACAGATTTCAATATATTTTCCCACTCCGGATAGCCGTAAAAGCTTTGCAATATGACTGTTCACATTGACAACCTGCACACATTTCCCCCTCATGCCAAGTGCCCGGTACCTACCCATCAGCAGACCGATCCCGGAACTGTCCATAAAAACGGTCTCTGAGAAATCAAAAATCATATTTTTTATATAGTTATGTCCAATAATTCGGTCTGAATCTCTCCGAATCTCATCAGAAGCCGGATGATCCAGTTCCGCCGGAAGATGTACAGTCAGCACGGTTCCGGATTTTTCAAAACCTGATGTCATTCTATCATTCCCCCATTTTTGATTTTTTATTCCATTTCTCATGACCAAAGGGTAAAAAAAGAGGAATGCGCCAACGCACATTCCCCTTATCCGAGGTTTCTCCTCTGTATGAGTTATGATCTTTTTTATTCTGTATAACCTCCATCGTAAGAGGAATCCTCATCTCCTCCGTCACTGTAGCTGCTGTCTTCTCCGGAATCTCCGTCAGGGCTCTGTGCATCTTCTCCCGCCGAAGCTGCGGCATCCGCTCCAGCTTCAGCTGTTCCATCTGTGCTGCTGTCAGCACTGGACGTTCCGCCAGAAGCTCCGCTCTCGATCCCGCTTACACCGGTCTTTCCGCTGATAGTACTGTAAATCCCCTTTGCAGAATCTGACAGTGTATCCACATATACCTTCTGTAGTTCCAGCGCCGCTGTATCCAAATCCTCCTGCTGCATGGCAGTATATGCATTAAACAAAGCCTCATAGCTCTGACTGCGTTTCTGCTCTTCCTCTGCCTGCTTGGCAACTGCATCTGCCGTATCACTGGACTGGGCAGCTTCTCCCTGAGCTTTGGTAAGCTCCACGCTCTGGCTGGAAAGAGAATCACTGTACTGTATGATCTGCTGATTGGCCTGCCTGTAAATATCCTGTTTCACAGCCGGCAGTACAAGGAGCCAGAATGCTGCCGCCCCTGCCGCAAATCCAAGTACCGTGGTAAAGAAAAGTGATATCTTTGATCTTTCTTTATAAGACGACGGCCTTACAACGATTTCTCCTGAAATATTATCATTCTCATTTTTTTCATTTCCAAACAAGCCCTTACGCCGTTTTTCCATCTTTGTGGTAACACCCGTCTGCTCGTCAACTTCACGCAGGAAACGAAGTGTGGTGGTATTGGTCTTGTCGATCCTGGCTGCTTTTTTCAGGGTTCTTCTCGCCTTATTCCACTCCTGATTCTTCATCTGGATCAGAGCAAGAAGATGATACCCCTTGATCAGCTTGGGATTCTGGGACAGGATCTTTTTCAGGCGGATGGCCGCCATATCCTCATGGCCTTCCCTACACATGGCGAGGGCATTGTTATATTTCTTGATGCTTTCGTTGATTGTTTCCAGTTTGTTCTGGTTTGCCTGAAGCCTGGCAATATATTCTGAAGCCAGATTTCGGTTCTTCTGGATATTCTTGCTGATGACCCACTCACTCAGTGCGGCAACCACCTCACCGGTCTCAAAATATACAAGACCAAGAAGATTTCTTGCACGGATATTCCGTTTGTCATAAGCAAGACTTTGCTTCAGACAGCTGATCGCCCCGGACAGATCCCGGATGCTGGCTTTTTCCAGCCCCTGATTATAATAAAGCTTGGAAAGATAATCCACCTTCTTCTGGATCAGTACATTGGCTCCACAGTGCGGACAATAATCCAGATCTGTATCCGTCAGGAACGCTCCACAGTTTATGCAGTTCATCCACTTCTCCTTATCTTACACGTCTGTTGCTCTTGACCTCACGCAGCATCTCCTGGAGTACATCCATGATATCTGTGATCTCCCGGTCATAAATGACACCTTCTACATCTGCCACATCCAGACATGGTTCAAATTTCTTCAGTTCCTCTTCGTAATCGATCATAATTTTTTCCTCCTGATCACAGCCTTGATCTCACCGACCAGATAAAGGGATCCTACACAGAATAGCATTCCATCCTCACCTTTTTCCTTTACTGCCCGTTCAAAAGCTGCTGGAACATCCTCTATTGCTTCCACTTCCGGTACTCCGTCTTCACGGAAGATCTCCGCAAGCTCTTCTACCGGAACTTTACGGTATCCGCCTACCTGTGTGACGATCACATGTCGAAAACGGATCCTGCTACAGATCGTGCGGATCATATCCGTATAGTCCTTGTCATCCACTGCGGAAAACAGCAGAGTCAGAGGAAATTCCTTCTGGAAATGTTCTGCTGTCTCTACAAACTTCTCAACACCGTCTTCGTTATGTGCGCCATCCACGATCACCCCCGGAAGAACCGTTTCCATCCTTCCCTGCCAGCGTGTTTTTGCCATACCAGCCTTCAGAGCCTCCAGAGATACCGGAATCTGATCTTCCAGTACCTGAATGGTTTTCACCGCAAGAGCTGCATTCATAACCTGATAACGGGCGATAAACGGTATATCAAATACGGTATCGCCATATGTCTCGTCCTTAAGAGAAAATCGGATTCCGTCCTTTGTGATCTTATGGATCTCTGTATCTTCCCGTTTCAGCTCATAATATGGACATCCCAGCTTCTCTGCATGCTCACGCATCACTCCGGCCGCATCCGGATCATTTCCATCGTAGATCACCGGAACACCCGGCACCATGATCCCTGCCTTCTCTCCTGCGATCTCGGAAACTGTATTTCCAAGATACTGCATATGATCGAGGCTGATGGATGTGATCACGCAGGCTGCCGGATTCTCCACAGCAGTGGTTGCATCCAGACGTCCGCCAAGACCGGTCTCCAGTGTTACATAATCCACGCCGGCTTCTGCAAAGATCACCATTCCCATCAGAAGGAGTGTCTCAAAATAGGTGGGATGATAGCTTCCCTCTGCAACCAGCTCATCGGAAAGCTTTTTAACTTTTTCAAAAGCACGAAGGAAAGTATCGTCATCGATCACTTCCTCGTTGATCTGAAAACGCTCGTTGATCTCCACCAGATGAGGAGATGTAAAAAGTCCGCAGGAATATCCTGCTTCCCGAAGGACCGATGTGATAAAAGCACAGGTACTTCCCTTTCCGTTGGTTCCTGCCACATGGATCACACGGAATTTCCTCTGCGGATCTCCAAGTCTTCTTAAGCATTCTCTGGTATGGTCCAGGCTGTTCTTAGTAGTAAATCTCGGTATATCTTCAATATACGCAACTGCTTCTTCGTAATTCATAAAAAAAACCATCACTTATCTATAATGTATTCGTAAAGAACTTTTGGGGAGAAAAGCTTCTCCCCTCCTGTTCGTTACGATACCATTATATAATAGTGGTGGAAGATGTCCAGTCCTAATCGTAATATTTTATCCGACATTTTTTGTATCGGAGTATCTTTTCTATGCCATTTACTGGTTGTCTGTACTGTTTTCTTCACCGGAATCTTCTGTGGATTCCGTTTCTGACGCTGTATCCGTTTCCTCCATTGACCCTGTATCAGAACTGCTCTTTTCACTGTCAAGCTTCCACTTGCTGTCAGCGAGCAGCGCATAAACCGCCCGGTCATGGCTCTTTGTCATGGCCTTTCTTGTGGAACTGTTGCTTCGCTGCACTACCGAGAGCCGGTCAAAATCATCCAGTTCCTTTCCGGTAATGATCAGCTTGGTAGGATTCACGTAAACCGTATCGTACCATTCTCCGTTGATCTTCACCTGGCTGGACGGCGTAAAGTTTGTCCCCTGGATATAATAGGTGTGATCCGTCTCAGACACAACCTGAATGGAATCCAGCGTGGTATCATAGATTCCCATACGCATCTTTGTCCGCTCAAAAGGATTCGCTCCGTCATATGTATACTGCTTTCCGTAGAGAAGATCGTACTGCAGGGTCTCCAGATCCACCTGATAATTTTTTCGGTGTTTCTTCTTGCCTGATGATACTTGAAAACATTTCCCTCATGGATACCTACACGGTCCATAACCTCTGCTGCCATCTGGTATGCCGCAAGATTTCTTCTTTTCTTAAGTCCGAAATTTATCCCAATCATCCACATACTCTGTCTGGAACAGATATTTATTCTCCACATCCTCCACGGTCAGTCCCCATGGTCGGCAGATGATCACCATACATGACCAGTACCACATCCTCCGGATAATCTGCCAGCCTGTCAGTCAGCTCTTTGACAAAATTATCCATCTCATGGATCTGATTTACATAATACTCCCACTTATTATTCAGCTCGTCAGTAGGTGCCCCGGAAACTGTGATCTCCGGATTTTCCAGTACCGGTTCTGAAGGATAATCTCCATGTCCCTGTACGGAAATAGTATATACATAATCAGGCCCTTCTGTGGAATCCAGACACTTGACGATCTCATCGGTGAGGACACTGTCCTTGGTCCAGCCCAACGAGTTCTTCTGATTTTCATCCTTCATATACTCTGCCGAAGTGAAGGTATCAAATCCCAGATTCGGAAAAATACTTCTTCTTCCGTAGAAATTCGCCTCATTATTATGTACTGCATGAGCAGTATAGCCCAGATTCTTCAGAACATACGGTGCGCTCTCACAGGTAGTTTCCTTAAGGATACTCTTGTAAGGATACTCTCCCGGTCCAAAATAATGAAGGCTCATTCCGGTAATGGATTCAAACTCAGTATTTGCGGTTCCGGCTCCTACGGAAGGTACCTTATAATATCCGGAGGAATACTCCTTCATCAGCTTTCTGAAATTCGGGATAGGATCTTCTGACAGCTCCAGATAATTTACCAGCGTAGGATCAAAAAAGGACTCCAGCTGTAAAAACAGAATATTCGGATGACTGCCTTCTTTCGTTTCCGGAAGATTTTCTTCCGACTTCTCGATCCTTTTGATCTCGCTTTTGGAATAGTCTCTCGGGGCACTGATTCCGGTATTAAAGATCGTCGTTGCCAGACAGTAAGGATATCCGTAATCCTCATAAGCTATGGCAATGTTTCCAAAATAATTGGAAAGAACTCTTTTTTCCAGAGCAAGCTGTGTAATTCCTCCAAAGGCAAGGACCCCGACCAGGACCAACGGAATATTCACCTTGTATTTCAGCTTGCCTCTGTACTTCGGCGACCTTATCAGGATGATCAGAAGGATCAGAACCGCAATTCCCAGAAGAACTGCACCTATGGTCATCTGGGTATGGGTCAGATATTTTTTTGCAATACTGAGACCATCTGTCAGATTCTTCACATCCGGTCCTGTAAACGGTGTGACACGGTTGAGAAGAAGCACACCGTTTACGATTCCCAGAAACAGCCATAAGCTGCCCACAAAGATACGCCAGAAAATTCTCTTTCGGAAGAGATAAACAATCAGCATCGTCGTAAAGATAAACGCTGCATTATAAGCAAATACAAGCGGCCTTGTGGTCATGTAGGTCCACGCCTCTGTGAACGAGTGCCTGCATATGGCCTCGATCACAAAGTACAGGACTGCACAGCCCAGAGCCTGAAGTATCAACGAAATCTTATTGAAAAAGTTACACCACTTCATTAAAACACTCCTTCGTTATTTCACCATCTGTGTTAACTGCAGGTTCACTTTCTCTTTCATCTCTTTGTATTTCTCAAGTTTCTCCTTCTCTGCCTCTACCTTGGCTGCAGGTGCCTTGTTCACAAAATTCGGATTGTTCAGCATTCCCTCGCAGCGTGCGATCTCTTTTGTAAGACGCTCCTGCTCTTTTGTGAGACGTTCGATCTCTTTTTCACGGTCGATCAGATCCTCCAGCGGCAGATAAACCACACCGTCTGCCACAACGATGGATACCGCATCCTCACCGATTCCGTTCTTATCCTGCTGTACGTGGATCTCTTTTGCAAACGCAAGGTTTGTAAAGGATTTCTTGCAGGACTCAAAACGTGCACAGCACTCTGCATCCTTGCCTACGATGTAGATATTGGTCTTTCTGTTCTGCGGTACGTTCATCTCGTTTCTGGTGTTACGGATTCCACGTACAACCTCCTGGAAGCTTGAAACTGCTTTCTCAGCATCTGCAAAATCCATCTCGTCTCTGTATACCGGCCAGTCGGAGATCATGATGGATTCTTCCTCCGGAAGCAGTGTGCAGTAGATCTCTTCTGTGATAAACGGCATGAACGGATGAAGAAGCTTCAGTCCCTGTGTCAGCGCAGTGCGGAGTGTCCACAGTGCATCGTTTGCTGCTGCCGGGTTTTCCTCTGCCTTCCACAGTCTTACCTTTGCCATCTCGATATACCAGTCACAGAGCTCATCCCACAGGAAATCATAGACCTTCTGTACGGCAATTCCAAGCTCATATTTATCCATATTCTCAGTAACATCACGGATCACTGTGTTCAGTCTGGAAAGGATCCATTTATCCTCGTTGCACAGTGCGTTCAGGTCTTCCGGCGCTGTTACTGTCTTGCCCTCCAGGTTCATCATAATGAAACGGGAAGCATTCCAGATCTTATTTGCAAAGTTACGGCTGGATTCTACACGCTCCCAGTAGAAACGCATATCATTTCCAGGTGCATTACCTGTCATCAGTGTCAGACGAAGGGCATCTGCGCCGTATTTGTCGATAACCTCCAGCGGATCGATACCGTTTCCAAGAGACTTACTCATCTTACGTCCCTGTGAGTCACGTACCAGACCGTGGATCAGTACATGGTGGAACGGTGTCTCACCGGTCTGCTCCAGTGCGGAGAATACCATACGGATAACCCAGAAGAAGATGATATCATATCCGGTTACCAGAACATCTGTAGGATAGAAATACTCAAGCTCCGGTGTCTTATCCGGCCATCCAAGTGTGGAGAACGGCCACAGTGCGGAACTGAACCAGGTATCCAGAGTGTCTTCATCCTGATGCATATGTGTGCATCCGCATTTCGGGCATTTCTCCGGCATCTCTCTTCCAACCACCATCTCACCGCACTCATCGCAGTAATAAGCCGGAATCCTGTGTCCCCACCAAAGCTGACGGGAAATACACCAGTCACGGATATTCTCCAGCCAGTGCAGGTAAGTCTTGTCAAAACGTGCCGGAACAAACTGAAGGTTTCCGTCGTCCAGAGTTTTGATAGCAGCTTTTGCCATTTCGTCCATTTTTACAAACCACTGTGGTTTGATCATCGGCTCTACCGTTGTACCGCAGCGGTCATGGGTACCAACACTGTGGCTGTGCGGAACAACCTTTACAAGAAGTCCCTGCTCCTTCAGGTCCTCTACCATGGCCTTACGTGCCTCGTAACGGTCCATACCTGCATATTTTCCGCCAAGACTGTTGATGGTGGCATCATCATTTAAGATGTTGATCTCCTCAAGGTTATGACGGCGTCCAACCTCAAAGTCGTTGGGGTCGTGTGCCGGTGTGATCTTAACGCAGCCTGTTCCGAATTCCTTGTCAACATACTCATCGGCAATAACCGGGATCTCTCTGTCTGTAAGAGGAAGCTTCAGCATCTTTCCTACAAGGTCTTTATATCTTTCATCCTCCGGGTTTACAGCAACTGCTGTATCGCCGAGAAGTGTCTCCGGACGAGTGGTCGCGATCTCAACAAAACGTCCTTCCTCACCTACGATGGGATAATTGATGTGCCAGAAAAATCCGTCCTGGTCCTCATGTACAACCTCTGCATCAGAAATAGAGGTCTGGCATACCGGACACCAGTTGATGATCCTGGAGCCTTTGTAGATATAGCCTTTCTCATAAAGGCGGATAAATACTTCCTGAACAGCCTTGGAGCAGCCCTCATCCATGGTAAAGCGCTCACGCTCCCAGTCTGCAGATGCTCCCAGCTTTTTCAGCTGATTGATGATCTTTCCGCCGTACTCCTCTTTCCATGCCCAGGCATGTTTCATAAATTCGTCACGGCCGATCTCGTTCTTGTCAATCCCTTCCTTACGAAGCTTCTCTGTTACCTTAACCTCTGTAGCGATGGCTGCATGGTCAGTTCCCGGCTGCCAGAGAGCCTCATAGCCCTGCATTCTTTTGAAACGGATCAGGATATCCTGCATGGTCTCATCCAGTGCATGTCCCATATGCAGCTGTCCGGTTACATTGGGCGGCGGCATTACAATTGTAAAAGGTTTTTTGTCCGGATTAACTTTTGCATGGAAGTATCCGTTATCCATCCATTTTTTGTACAGACGATCCTCAATACCCTTGGGATCATAAGTCTTTGCAAGTTCTTTACTCATGTTTTCCTCCTGAATCTTTCTGATTATAGGAACCTTAAAATGCTCCTGTTCTCTGCAAGAAAAAACACGCCCTCCACACAAAAGCCAATAACTAATGTGCGAAGGGCGATCATTCTCGCGGTACCACCTTCATTATCCGGAAAAAACATCTGTTATTCCCGTCTATCTCTTGTCCCTTAACGCGGGGTACGTGAAAACCTACACAGCAGCATCTGCATCTGTTCTGCATTTCTGCTTTCAGTTTCCCGGCTCCTAAGCTACCTTCTGCAGTCCTCCATCTGAAAATGCCTTTCAGCCTGCGCTTCTCTTGCGTCTGTGCATTTCTCTCTGTCAGCGTAGATCTGCATACTCCTCTTATTCAACGCCTTTGCCATGTTCCTACTAT
>ENA-OQBD01000702-OQBD01000702.1-human-gut-metagenome-genome-assembly--contig:-NODE-702-length-17360-cov-3.220623_pt1 | contig 17360 bp, 17 predicted proteins | sample MGYA00242742_ERZ504543 | MGnify/ENA primary metagenome ERZ504543 (study PRJEB26092, sample SAMD00036239) | human gut metagenome | host: Homo sapiens | study: EMG produced TPA metagenomics assembly of...
GGTTTTCAACCCTGCATGCGTTTTTGAGTTTCCTAAGCCGTTTCATTAGCCGGACCAAGCGTTTTCGTCCTTTCGATTATGCCTGTCTGTCCGTCGGATTACTACAGTCTCCGGCAGCGGACTGTATAGTCCGTTGCAGTGGACCGTACAGTCTGCTACAGTGGACTGTACAGTCCATTGCCGCAGACTGTAATAATCTTCCGTTTAAAAGACCTTGACCGACCTTAGGAAACGGCTTATTCTTCCCTTTGTCTTTAAATCGCCAAGAATAATGACTGAGCCATGCGCTCCCATAAATGAAGGAATATATAAAAAGAAAAAGCCTCTGACATTCAGAGACTTTTTAGTGGACCTGGAGGGAGTCGAACCCTCGTCCAAACGAGGAAGCCATACGCTTTCTACATGCTTATCTTCGCCTGAATTTTCGTGTATAGACAAGACCGAAGCCACCAATCTATACCTTATCCTCTAAAATTTCGTGAGAGATGCGAGGAAAGTCTCAAACTATTCCCGAATTTGCTGTGCCACTTTACCAAACGCTTCGGAACAAGAGCTTTTGAGTGACATCTCGTTTCTACCACTATGGCAGAAATAAAGTTAATCTACTATACTTCGATTAAGCAGCGAGAGCGTAATTTTCGTTGCCAGATAAAATTTTGATAACTGAGATTATAGTGCCAATCACCGACGCACTGCATGCTTACATACCACTCCAACTCGCTGTCAAATCCAGTCAAGCCCGAACTGGTATCTATGATAGATGCTGCAAACATAATAATTTTTTCTCAATTATATGCCATCCCTTTGCAATTATTAGTAATATTCTGTGTGAATCAATCTTTTGCCAATATGACTTAAAGCTATGTTTGTGAGCATTCTTGTACAAAAATGGATAACCTTATGGACAATTTTGTTCTGTTGTCTGAGGGGTTTTCTTTATCTTTACCCCGACAAATAGTGATAATTAAATCCAATAATCAGAATATGATGAAGAACCTGTTTCTTACTTTTGCTCTGTTGGGAAGTTCTGCGATGCTCTCGGCACAGACAACAATTAAAATACCGAAAGTCTATCAGCCTGTCAAGAAATCTATGTACCATAAAGGATGGATTGACTTTAATAAGAATGGTGTGATGGATGTTTATGAAAATCCGAATGCAAAAATTGAAGACCGTATTGAAGACCTTCTCGGACAAATGAATATCGAAGAGAAGACTTGCCAAATGGTGACGCTCTACGGTTATAAAAGGGTGCTGAAGGATGCACTTCCTACTTCCGAATGGAAGAATATGTTGTGGAAAGATGGAATAGGAGCCATTGATGAACACTTGAATGGTTTTCAGCAATGGGGGCTTCCTCCTTCGGATAATGAGAATGTGTGGCCGGCTTCCCGGCATGCATGGGCATTGAATGAAGTACAGCGGTTTTTTGTTGAGGATACCCGTCTTGGAATTCCGGTCGATTTTACCAACGAAGGCATTCGGGGGGTAGAGAGTTATCGTGCTACGAATTTTCCCGACGCAACTCGGATTGGGACATACTTGGAACCGTGATTTAATTTATAAAGTGGGGAGGATAACCGGACGTGAGGGACGTATGTTGGGCTATACTAATGTGTATGCTCCTATTCTCGATGTGGGGCGTGACCAGCGCTGGGGGCGTTATGAGGAGGTGTATGGTGAGAGCCCCTATCTGGTAGCCGAATTAGGTATTGAGATGGTGAAAGGAATGCAATATAATCATCAGGTAGCTGCCACCGGTAAACATTTTATAGCTTATAGTAATAATAAAGGTGCGCGTGAGGGCATGGCGCGTGTCGACCCGCAAATGTCTCCTCGTGAGGTGGAGATGGTTCATGTTTATCCGTTTAGGAGAGTGATAAAGGAGGCAGGTTTGTTGGGAGTGATGAGTTCTTATAATGATTATGACGGCTTTCCTATTCAAAGCAGTTCTTATTGGCTTACTACCCGTTTACGCGGTGAATGGGGGTTCAGGGGATATGTCGTTTCGGATAGTGATGCGGTGGAATATCTGTATACCAAGCATGGAACGGCAAAGGATATGAAGGAGGCTGTGAGGCAGAGTGTGGAAGCCGGACTGAATGTCCGTTGCACCTTCCGTTCTCCGGACTCGTATGTGTTGCCGTTGCGCGAACTTGTTGAAGAAGGGGGATTAAGTGAAGAACTGATAAACGACCGTGTGCGGGATATTCTCCGTGTCAAGTTCTTGGTAGGGTTGTTCGACGAGCCTTATCAAACAGACTTGGAAGGTGCCGATAAGGAAGTGGAGAAGAAAGAGAACTTGGAAGTGGCTCTTCAGTCTTCCAAAGAGTCGCTGGTGTTACTGAAAAATGAACGGAATACATTGCCGTTAGATATTTCATCAATAAAGAAAATAGCTGTATGTGGTCCTAATGCGGATGAGAGCGGTTATGCTTTGACTCACTATGGTCCTTTGGCTGTAGATGTGGTTACTGTGTTGCAGGGGATTAAGGATAAAGTGAAAGGTAAAGCGGAGGTGCTATATGCCAAAGGTTGTGAATTGGTTGATGACAATTGGCCTGAGTCCGAATTAATTGATTATCCGTTGACGGAGACGGAAAAGGATGAAATAGATAAAGCGGTAGCCGATGTTAAGCAGGCGGATGTAGCTGTCGTGGTGCTTGGAGGCGGACAACGTACTTGTGGTGAGAATAAGTCGAGAAGCAGTCTTGACTTGCCGGGACGCCAGCTTGATTTATTGAAAGCGGTATACGCCACCGGGAAACCGGTCGTGCTGGTATTAATCAATGGCCGTCCGCTTTCCATAAATTGGGCGGATAAATTTGTCCCTGCCATTCTGGAGGCGTGGTATCCGGGCTCGATGGGAGGCATAGCCGTTGCCGATGCCTTGTTTGGAGATTATAATCCGGGTGGAAAGCTGACGGTTACTTTCCCGAAGAGTGTCGGACAGATTCCGTTAAATTTCCCGGCTAAACCTTCTTCGCAAATTGATGGCGGGAAGAATCCGGGGATGCCCGGAAATATGTCTCGTGTAAACGGTCCTTTGTATCCGTTTGGTTACGGATTGAGTTATACTACTTTTGAATATTCCGATTTGCAGGTGAGCCCGAAAGTAATTACACCAAATCAGAAAGTAACCGTCACCTGTAAGGTTACTAATACCGGCAAACGGGCAGGAGATGAAGTCGTACAGCTCTATTTAAGGGATGTTGTCAGTTCTCTGACTACTTACGAAAAGAATTTGGTGGGTTTTGAACGTCTTCATCTGAAGCCGGGTGAAACCAAGGAAGTCCGTTTTATGCTTGACCGTAAAGATATGGAACTGCTGAACGCAAAGAATGACTGGGTGGTGGAACCGGGCGAGTTCAGAGTGATGGCCGGCGCTTCTTCGGAGGATATTCGCCTGAGTGATAAGTTTGCGGTGGTAGAATATGGCATGAATGGCGTGTGGTCTGAAACAGGAAACAGTAAGGGAGATGCTATTTCCGCCAGTACCGAAATGCAAGATGTGGGCATGACACTCGATAATGATTTGAAGACTTGCTGGCAAGGGAACAAGGGGGACTATATTACTTTTGCTTTGGAGAACGGTGCAAAAATAGATGGTCTGTCGATTGCTTGGAAGAAAGAGAATACCGGCGAGGCGGATTTTGAAATCCAGCTTTCGGGCGGTGGAGGACAGTTCCTGACGGTCTATTCGGGCAGCGTGTCGAAGTTTAATGAATGGATGTCTTACACATTCAAAGGCACTACCGCAAGTGACTTGCGTATTCTTTTGAATTCGGATGGATTGGGAGTGGCTGAGGTGAAAATCAATCAATTAAAAAATGAATAATAAAGAATTTAGGTCGTTATAGCATGTGTTTTGCCAAGAAGTGAGTATATTTGGGAGCGCATTATGTGCTCCCAAATTTTATATAAATATATTATGAATAAAAAAATTATTAGCGTTGTGCATAAGTGGTTTGTTGTTGGGTGCTTGCACTTCAAAGCCACAGAAGAATATAGTTACAGTGGATGAAAATAGTGATAAATGTTCTTGTTTGTAGGCAGTTATGCCACACCGGACGAAGAAGGCATCAAGGTTTATCGGTTTAGCGAAGATACCGGGAAGGCAACTTATATCAGTGGCTTGAAAGGAATCTCGAATCCTTCTTATCTCACTCCGTCTGTGGATGGTGAAAGACTGTATGCCGTAGGCGAGGATGACGGACAGACTTCTACGGCGAATGCCATTATATTTAATAAGGAGGACGGCAAGTTGACATTGCTGAACTCTCAGCCCACCAACGGCGGAGCGCCTTGTTACATTACGTTGAGCCCTTCCGGTAAGTTTGTGTTGACGGCTAATTACATGGGCGGAAGCATCACTGTCTTCCCACTGAATAAGGAAGGCAGATTGGAGTCGGACAGCCGTTTGATTTCCTTTGTCGGCGATGGTCCCGACAAAGAAAGGCAGTCACAACCCCATTTGCATTGTGCGGAATTTACTCCTGACCACAAATATCTGTTGGCAAATGATTTGGGAACAGACCAAATACATGTCTTCCCGGTGAGCGAATCGGTCTCTGATGGAGTTTCCCATTCCTTGCTGAATGAAGGAGAGTCGACCGACATAAAGGTGGAACCCGGTTCGGGTCCCCGTCACATCTGTTTCCATCCCAATCAGAAATTTGCTTATCTTATTAATGAACTATCAGGTAAAGTAACGGCTTTTTCTTATCATGAAGGAAAACTGGATGCTATCCAGTATATAGCTGCCGATACGGTCGGCGCCAAAGGAAGTGCTGATATTCATATTACTCCCGATGGGAAGTTTCTGTATGCTTCCAATCGTCTGAAAGCAGATGGCATTGCTATTTTTGCTGTGGACAGTGATAAAGGGACATTGACAAAAATTGGTTATGAATTGACAGGTATTCATCCGCGTAACTTTGTCATTACGCCCAATGGCCGTTATTTATTGGTAGCTTGCAGGGATAGTAACCTGATTCAGATATTTGAGATTAATAAGGAAACAGGTTTGCTGACCGATACGGGAGAAAAGATAGAAACCTCTAGACCGGTGTGTCTGAAGTTTTCTTATTGAATTGTTGTCTGATTATATTGAGAATGCAAAAGGGGCACAACGTATTGTGGGGGATTCTTGGATGAATCACCGTAACCATTCACAGCGTATATATGAAAGCTGCTTTTGCCGGATTGATAAGATTTCATCATTTAATGCTTGGATTCTATTAGGTTTGTACTCTATTAATTGAGAAATTTGCAGCAATGGTAAAAGAAGAGATGAAATAATCGTTAATACATGATAAATACAGGCATATGAATGTAGATTTTGAACAGAAAATAGCTTTGTTGCAGCAGCAACATGAAGCATTGTTGCAGCGGTCAAATCTTCCGGTGGAAGAAACGAATGGTATTGTTTGTCGTTATACGTATCCGATAGTTACGCGGGAACATATACCGTTGGAGTGGCGCTATGATTTTAATCCGGCTACCAATCCATATTGTATGGAGCGTATCGGTTTTAACGCAACCATGAATAGCGGAGCCATAAAATGGAATGGTAAATACGTATTGGTTGTCCGTGTGGAAGGTGCAGACCGGAAATCTTTTTTTGCTGTAGCAGAGAGTCCGAACGGCATTGATAATTTTCGCTTTTGGAAGCGTCCCATAACATTGCCTGATATTAATCCTGCAGAAACAAATGTATATGATATGCGTCTCACTGCCCATGAAGACGGCTGGATATATGGAATATTTTGCAGTGAATGCCATGACGACAGTGCACCGGCCGGCGACCTTTCGTCAGCAGTGGCAAAGGCAGGTATTGTCCGTACCAAGGATTTGGTGGAATGGGAACGTTTGCCGGACCTGAAGTCTTACAGTCAGCAGCGGAACGTAGTGCTTCATCCTGAGTTTGTTAATGGAAAATATGCACTCTATACCCGTCCGCAAGATGATTTTATCAATGCCGGCAACGGAGGAGGTATCGGTTGGGCACTTATAGATGATATAACACAGGCAGAAGTGAAAGAGGAAATCATTATAAATCATCGTTATTATCATACAATAAAAGAGGTAAAGAATGGGAGGGACCACATCCCATCAAAACATCTGCCGGATGGTTGCATTTGGCACATGGGGTGCGTGCCTGTGCTGCCGGATTGCGCTATGTACTTTATCTTTATATGACGGCATTGGATGAACCTTGGAAGCTGACAGCAGAACCGGCAGGTTATTTCTTGGCTCCACTGGGCAGCGAAAGAGTGGGAGATGTATCCAATGTGTTATTCTCTAATGGTTGGATTGCAGATGAGGACGGTACTGTATATATCTATTATGCATCCAGTGATACTCGTATGCATGTGGTGACTTCTACTATTGATAAACTGGTAGATTACTGTATGCATACACCGGCAGACGGATTACGTTCGGCAACATCCGTAGATGCGATTAATAATCTGATTGATAAAAACGAAACATATTTGAATAAATGAAAAGTTTTTAGGATTAATCCTCTTGATGCTGCTTCCTTGCTCTGCTCTTTCCATGTGGGGACAGACCGGACAACAAATGAAACTTATTTCTTATAATATTTGGAATGGTTTTGAAGGAGACTCGTTGAGGCGTGCGCGTTTTATCGAATGGACTCAAAAACAGGCTGCTGATATCTTTGTGTTGACAGAATTAGTCGGCTTTAAGGAAAAGGATTTGAAAACATTGGGGCAGGTGTGTGGGTATCCGTATGCTGCCATTGTGAAGGAAGAGGGGTATCCTGTCGGAGTGCTTTCCAAGCAACCGATAGAAGTGATTAAGAAACAAGTAGAAGGATTTTGGCATGGCATGATGCATGTTAAGACAGCCGGTGTCGATGTCATTGCTACTCATCTTAGTCCTTTTGAGTGGAAATACCGCTTGAATGAAGCGCAACAAATTGTGGATTATATTCAGGCAAATCATTTGAAAGACTATTATGTGGCGGGTGATTTGAATGCTCATTCCCCATTGGATGCCGATGAGATTGCTAAACATGATACATTGTTGGCAAATATGCAACGTTGGGATTTATCACAAAAAAAATATCGTAATTTGAGAGAAGGACGATATGACTTTTCTGTTATTTCTACTTTTCTTGCGGCAGGAATGGAAGATGCGATCGGACGGATGGTACATCCGGCAAGTGCACGCATGAGTTTTCCGGCTGCTTTCCTTTATGATTGGCAGTGGGATGACAAGCGTTTGCCCCAACGTCGTGAACGGTTGGATTATATATTGCTTTCTCCCTCATTGATGGAGAAATGTAAGAGTGCTGCTGTACATAATGGAAAAGAGAATGAGGGATTTCAGACCATTATCCGGTCAGTGTGATTTTAGAGAAATAAAGACTCGGTTGAAAGAAAAATAGAAACATGAATATGAAATATTGGGGACATTGTTTGTTGTTTATGCTTGGCTTGGCAAGTGTGTGCAGTTGTACTGATAGTGAGAAAAATAGTTCATTACCGGGGTATTGCTGTGGATGATGCGAATGGTAGTGAGGGACTGTATAATCCCGAACGCGGGTTTCGTTTGGAAACGGCTGTCGATCTTGTTACTCAAAAAGAGTGCCCTACCTTGCAATTGGATACTTTGTCGTTGAAGTATGCTTCGGATAGTGTATCGCTTTCGCAAAGCTATTTTTATTTGACTTACCTGACAGATAAAAAGTTGTCTGATACTGAATTTCAGACCATGCAGGTATATTTTGACAGGTTGCGACAATTGGGAAAGAAAACAGTCTTGCGTTTTGCTTATGAAAAAGATTTTGTGCGTCAGGAACCGGTAGGACCTACATTGAAAGAAGCATTGGCACATCTTGATCAGTTGAAACCATTTCTGCATAAGAATAGAGATTTGATTCTGGTCGTTCAGGCGGGTGTTATCGGTGCATGGGGAGAATGGCATAGTTCTATTCATGGTTTGGAGCATTCCGATACGGCAAAGATTGCTATATTGGAAAAGTTGTTGGAAGTGGTACCTGCCGAGAAGAACGTACAAGTAAGACTTCCCGAATTCAAGAATCTTCTGAAAGGTAAACCGGAGTTGTATAAACGTGTTTCTTTTCATGATGACTTTATTGTTATCAAGCCTGATCGTTGGGATGGAGATATGCATGAAGGTACACCCAATTTTGAACAAATTGTAAAAGAATCACCTTATTTGGTTGTAGACGGTGAATTGCCGTGGGGCTTTTGGAGTGCCGGATGTGACCCCGACAGCCCGTCTGCCGGATGGATTATTGATGGTATGGGAGCGGCACGTCGTTTTTTTCTCCAGCATTATACCTCATTGAGTGTTATTCATAATTATAAGGAACAGCACCCCAATCGGATGTTTGATGAGGCGAATGCTCCTGAATATTCGATGATTGTGTGGAAAAAAAGTATGATAAATGCAGACTCCTTAAGAAAATATCACATGCCGGTATCAGACCATTATTTTCAAAAAAAGGATGGAACATTGGTTTCACGTAGTATTTTTGATTATATTCGTGACCATTTGGGATATCGCATCGAATTGCAGAGATTGGGAATGCCGCAAACGATAAGGAATGGAGAAGCATTGACTTTAAATTTGGAGTTTATTAATCGTGGATTTGCCGGTTTCAGTAGTGAACGCCCTGCTTATTTTGTATTGATTGACGAAAAGGAAGGAATAATGGAATTGCCGGCATTGTTCAGTTCTTCCGACTGCCAGCCATATCAACCTGGAGATGTTACTTATACTCCTTTGGTTCACTCAATCTCATTTGCAGGGAAGGTACCTGTTTCTCCGGGAAATTATCGTTTGGGGTTATGGTTGCCTGATGTGTCGGAGCGATTGAAGTATAATCCTCGTTATGCTGTCCGATGTGCCAATGGTGATGTAGACTGGTGGGTTTCAAAGGATGGGAAATATGGGGTGAATGTATTGACAACGATACAGATAAAACCATAAATGTACTATTATGAAGCATTTTAATAAGTTACTATTTTTACTTGTCTTTTTATTATCCGGCCGGGTGCTTTGGGCTAATCCGGTTATTATCGGCAATAGCCGTTTTACTTTCATTACCGATCAATTGGTGCGTATGGAATATGCACAGAATGGTCATTTTTTGGATGATCCTACTTTGTTTGCCATTGATCGTTCGACGGAGTGTAAAGACGTGAAAGTAGAGGAAAAGTCAAAAGATCATTATGTATTGTCTACTCCGGTGATGCGGATTGAATATTACGCGGACGGATTTCCGTTTGGACAAACCAATTTGCATGTTTATTTTAAGAATGGTGAAGAGGCCAAAGAGAAACATTGGTATATAGCCAGCAGGCAAAGTAAGAATCTACTGGGAGCTCTTACGACCTTGGATGAAGTGGATGGTCCGGTAGATCGTCAGGAAGGTTTGTTAAGCCGTGACGGTTGGTATCTGATAAATGATACGGGCAAAGAAGTGTTGCGCGACGGTTGGGTGAGTGCGCGTGATAAAGACCATGTACAGGATTTGTATTTGTTTGTTTATGGAAACGATTATAAGTCGGCTTTACGTTCTCTTCGTGTTGTCAGTGGTCCGGCACCTATGCCACGTAAATATGTACATGGTTCATGGTATTGTCGCTGGTGGAATTATACGGATGATGATTACCGTCAGTTGGTGCGTGAATATAAAGAGCATGATTTCCCGTTGGACATCATGGTTTTTGATATGGGATGGCATACTCAGAATGCTACCGTTGGTACGGGCCATGCAGGAACCAGAGGGTGGACAGGTTATAGTTGGAACAGGAAACTGATAAAAGACCCCGCCAAACTGATACAGGATTTGAAAGATGACCATGTATATGTGGTATTGAATGAGCATCCGCACGATGGGTTACGTCCGCATGATGATGCTTATCCTATGTTTATCCGTGACTTGGGAGCCGATACGCTGAAAAACGGAGTTCCTTTGTTTGATGCAGGGAATCCGGAATATATGAAAGCATTTATGAAACATGCCCACCAAGAGAGCGATCAAATGGGCGTTGCTTTTTTGGTGGTTGGATTGGCAGCAGGATTATCTTTATCCATACGTCAGAGGTACATCGATGAGGCATTTGCCGTGGTTGAATAAAATCTATTATGATTATTCTGCCCGTAATAATCTTCGTGGTGCCGGTTTCAGTCGTTGGGCAGGTTGGGGAGATCACCGCCATCCCATCCAGTTTTCAGGTGATGCCGTTGCCAATTGGGAGTTGCTGCGTTTTGAAATTGATTTGACTACAACGAGCGGTAATGCCGGTTGCTTTTTCTGGGCGCATGACTTGGGCGGATTTTATGGAGGAGATGATGCAGAGCTTTATACTCGTTGGACACAATTCGGTTTATTGAATTCATCTCTCCGCATCCATTCAGTATATGATGAGAAACTCGATCGCCGTCCTTGGTTGTGGGGGGATAAGGAAGAAGAAGCCATGAAACGCATCTATCACCTTCGTTCGCAGTTGATGCCTTATATTTATTCTTCTGTCCATCAGTGTTATGAAGATATGATTCCACTTAATAGAGGATTATATTTGGAATACCCCTCGGACGAGAAAGCATATCAATGTCCGGGTGAATTCTTATTCGGCGATTTATTGTTGGGAGCGCCGGTTACCATGCCGGGAGAAGGAGAACAGAAGCTGGTCTCGCAAGAGGTATGGTTGCCGGGTGGGGAAAACTGGTATCATTTCTTCACGGGGAAAGCATATCAAGGGGGCCGGACAGTGACGGTAGAAAGTCCGTTGGATGAATTTCCTTTATTTGTGAAGGGGGGCTACCCATTACCTATGCAACCTTATACAGAACGTATGTGTTCGACTCCGCTTACCGAGTTGATTGTCCGTTGTTATCCGGGCAACGAAGGATGTAATCACTCTTATACCCTATATGAAGATGACGGGATTACAACAGCCTATCAGCAAGGTGAATCTGCTTCTACATTAATGAACTATCGTAAGGAAGGAGAACAGACCTTTGTTACTATTCATCCGGCAAAAGGCTCGTACAAGGGGCAACCTCAAAAAAGAGCTTATCGTATTGAATTGCCGGGAATCCAGGCAGGAACAAAAGTAAAAGTAAACGGTAAATCGGTAAAAGCCGTTTTTGATAAGACGATAGGTGGAATAGTGGTGTCTGTCAAGTCGGATGATATACGGAAGAAGGTAGAAGTACAGATCGGTTGACATACAGAATTGCTTGAACAAGAAAAATCTTAAAGTAAATAATATATGAAATTACATGTTGTTGACATCCTGATTATTTGCGCTTATCTGATTGTCATAGTTCTTATCGGGCTATTCCTGAAGAAGAAAGCGGCAAAAAATATGGATTCGTATTTTTTTGGGGGGCAAGTCCCTTCCGTTTTATATGCTCGGACTTTCAAATGCTTCGGGTATGTTTGATATTACCGGAACCATGTTGATGGTTTATTGGGCCTTTGCATATGGTTTCAAGAGTTTGTGGATTCCTTGGCTGTGGCCGGTGTTCAATCAGATATTCCTGATGGTGTATCTTTCCGTATGGTTGCGCCGAAGTAATGTGCTGACAGGTGCCGAATGGATTAAAACCCGTTTCGGACATGGAAAAGGAGCTACTTTGTCGCATACTATTGTGATTGTTTTCGCTCTGCTGAGTGTATTGGGTTTTCTGAGTTACGGTTTTATCGGCATTGGTAAGTTTATGGAGATATTCTTCCCGTGGGAGGTGGTTTCACAGTATGTGCCTTTTGATATTCCGTTGCAATATGTTCCTCATTTTTATGGCATATTCTTTACGGCAATTGCTACCTTTTACGTGATGTTGGGCGGTATGCTCAGTATTGTATGGACAGATGTGGTTCAGTTTATGATTATGACAGTGGCAGGTATTATCATTGCTGTTATCGGTATGAATATGGTAGCTCCCGAAATGATTCAAGAGTTTGTTCCCAAAGGATGGGATTCACCGTTCTTCGGCTGGGCACTTGATATTGACTGGAGTGAGCGAATGAGTCTGTTGACGGAACGAATGGCTAATGAGCCTTATAGTTTGATGGGTATCTTTGTGATGATGGCATTGTTGAAAGGTATATTTATGAGTATGGCAGGTCCTGCACCTAACTATGATATGCAGAAGATTCTTTCATGTAAGTCTCCGAAAGAGGCAGCTATGATGAGTGGTTCCGTACCGGTTATTTTGCTGATTCCGCGTTATCTGATGATTATGGGGTTTGCTCTGTTGGCGATTTACTTCTTTAAAGTGGACGGTGGTTTGTCTCAAATGACAGCAACAAACACGGATTTTGAGACCATATTGCCTCATTTGATAACAAAATATGTACCGGTGGGATTGGCAGGACTTTTATTGGCGGGTCTGCTGTCAGCGTTCATGTCTACTTTTGCATCTACCGTCAATGCAGCTCCGGCATACGTGGTAAATGATATCTATTTGAAGTATATCAACCCCAAAGCTACTGTCAAGACACAGATTCGTGCCAGTTATTTGATTTCTGTTCTGGTTGTGATTATCAGCACGGTTATGGGCTTTTTCTTAAAAGATATCAATGAGATATTCCAGTGGATTGTGGGTGCCCTGTTTGGTGGCTACATTGCTGCCAATGTATTGAAATGGCATTGGTGGCGTTTCAATGGAGAAGGTTATTTTTGGGGTATGACAGCAGGTGTGGTTGCCGCTATTGTGATGAAATTCACAGTCCCTGATGGATTGGTGCTCTATTTCTTCCCTGTTTTATTTGGTATTTCGCTGATAGGGTGTATTGTCGGAACTTATTCTGCTCCTCCGACAGATGAAGACACTCTGATTAATTTCTATATTCGCGTTCGTCCGTGGGGATGGTGGAAACCAATTGTCGACAAGGCAATAGCGCGCTATCCGCAAGTGACTCGTAATAAGAATTTTAAGCGTGACGCATTTAATGTTACCATTGGTATTGTGTGGCAGTGTTGTCTGACTATTGTACCGATGTACTTGGTTGTGCGCGGAAATCTGGGCTTTATTGTATCTGTTCTGATACTGATTGCGACAACTGTTATACTGAAATATACTTGGTATAAGCCGTTGTGCCGTGAGGAAGAAGAATATAATAAGTTGATGAAAGAAATAGGATTTGATAAAGAGTGTAATTAATATTATTTGTATAGAAAATGGGAATGTGTCAAAACTGAAACCTAGCAAAATATGGTATTATCAATGTTTGACACACCCCCATTTCTTTAATATTCTATCTTGTCTGTTTTAGAACTCCATGCTTCGAATGCTTTAATAGCTTCTTCGCGTAACATAACTTCAGAAGGAAGTTTTCTGTTTTCCGGTTTCAGTTCCAGTTCATCATAGATAAATGAATCATCGAAACCTATATTTTTTGCATCCGTTTTATTGTTGGCATAATACATCTTATCCAATCGTGCCCAATATATAGCGCCCAAACACATAGGACAGGGTTCACAGGAGGTATAGATTTCATATCCGCTTAAGTCGAATGTTCCCAGCTTGGCAGCGGCGGCGCGTATGGCGCTTACTTCAGCGTGGGCGGTGGGGTCACACGAAGCGGTTACCCGGTTGACACCTGTTGCTATTATTTCTCCGTTTTTGGCGATGACGGCTCCGAAAGGTCCTCCTCCGTTTGCGACATTCTCAATGGAAAGCTCGATGGCTTTCCGCATAAGTTCTTTTTTAGTCATAGTTGCATCGGTGAAATTGGATTATACATAAGTCTCCAGAAATTTCACATGTTCGTTTACCGTTACATTTACTTCTTTAGTGGTAGCGGGGAAAAGTATAGACTCTCCTGCCTGAATTTCCAACGAATGACCTTCATTATCAGTTACCGTGCATGAACCTTCCATACAGATATAGATTACAAAAGAATCCAGTTCGCTGTAATCCATAGTCATATTTTCCCGTCAGGTCGTATACAGAAGTGGTGAAGTAGGGGCAGGTTACCAATTCTATCGGTTTGTTTTGTTCCGGCGTATAGCTGGTGCGATAGTCTTCTTCCACTGTATAATCGATGGCATCTTTCGACAGCTCGGTATGCAATTCGCGTGTATTGCCATTCTTGTCTTTGCGGTTAAAATCATAGATACGGTAGGTTACATTGGATGTTTGTTGGATTTCTGCAATAAAGCATCCGGCACCAATGCTATGGATTCGTCCGGCAGGCAGGAAGAATACGTCTCCCGGCTGAACAGTATAGTCTGCCAAAGCATCACAAATTGTATTGTCTGCAATTCATTGCTGCATATTCGTCAGGAGTGATTTTCTTTTTCAAACCGGAACGAAGATGAGCTTTGCCACCTGCATTATCGATTACATACCACATTTCTGTCTTTCCCATTGAGTTGTGGCGTTTCCTGGCAAGTTCGTCATCGGGGTGAACTTGTATGGAAAGATCATCGCATGCATCAATGAATTTGATAAGCAAAGGGAAATTATCTCCGAAACGTTGATAGTTGCTTTCACCTACTAATGCTCCTTTGTATTCTTTTACCATGTCACTCAGGTTTTTGCCTGCGTCTGTACCATTGGCAACTACTGATTCGTCGCCCGGAACATTCGAGATTTCCCAGCTTTCGCCTACTTGTGCCTGTTCGGTTGCAAGATGTTTGAACGGGATAATCTTTTCACCACCCCAGATGGTGGATTTTAGAATGGGGTTAAATTTTAATGGATACATAGGTATATATATTAAATGTTTTTAGGTTTGGATACAAAAATACGGAGATTCTACGACTTTACCCATAGAATCTCCGTAAAAATCACTAGCTATTTGTGTGTTTTCAAAAAAGTGTATTAGTAGTCTGTATTGTTAGGGTCGAAGTTAGTCCAACCGTCCAGCCAGTTGTCATTTATACCGAATGCCCCGATGTAGTCTACCTTATCAAATCCATTGTCTAATAGAGCATTGTCGAATGAAGCGGCAGTCAGTACCGGGCTATTTGCATTCGGCATATAATTTACACCGATGCCGCGTCCGTCTTTAAAGTTCAGTTCATTCATGTCGGCAAGTACTTTATTTCCTTTTTGTGCTTTGAAGAAGCTGGAAGAATAGGACTCCTGACCGGCATCGATAATAGTTTTGTTTACTGCATCATAAAGCACGTCATCATACACTTTGTTGGCATCCGAAACCGGTGACTGTCATACCGGCAAACCAAATATTTTGCAAATTGATAATGCCCTCTTGTGCTTGTTCTACCGTGTTTCCTTTCTCGCCGTCAATAATCAAACCGACAGGATATCCCACAGCTACAGAATTGAAGCAATTCAAACGGCTGGAACGGCGGATTTGCATCGCTGACTGGAACTTCCCGAGAGCTGAACCGTTATTGGGGTTGAAGCTGCCGGCATTGATATAGCTTTCATCATTGGTAAATCCGGCATCACGTCCGAGCGGGCCGATAAAAGTAATGTTACTGAATACTGCCGTTGTATAGGGAGAAACCAGAGAACCATCGGCACAGTTGTCCGATTCAAATCCGTTTGATTGTGATGTATCGGCAATTCTCGGATCGCGGATAGACAAGCCATATTGTATTTTACCGGAGAATCCGTTGTCTGTGTCGAATTCGTCATCCCAACCATTATAGGCAACCAGATATTTACAGTTTACAGAACCGCCGAACCATTCATAAGAGTCATCGTTGGAATAAGAAACCTGCAAGTGGTCAATGGTAGTACCGCTACCGACCGAGCCGAACGTAATGCCGTTGATTTCCTTATCTTTCATAAAGGGATAACCGGCAAACTCCACACGTACATAGCGGATGATACCGGAATTGTCGGAGTCATCATCCCCTCCGTGTTTGGTACGGGGCCCCCTTCAATCTGCTGATTCAGCACGCCTTGATTGTTCTTTGCCTTACCACAGATAATCAAACCGCCCCAATCACCGGGTTTGCGTTGTCCTTTCGGCATTTCAGAGGTAAATACGATAGGAGCATCCTGCTTTCCTTCGGCTATCAGTTTTCCGCCCGGTTCTATAATCAGGGCAGCTTGTGTGTCTTTATCACCTTTGATGACAGTTCCCGGTTCAATGGTCAATGTAGAACCTGCTCCCACATAAACCCATCCTTTCAACAGGTATGTACCTTTGGCAAGGGTCTGGGTTCCTTTGAATACAAATTCCTGGTCACCATTTCCTATTACTGTTCCTTTTTTGTTTTCAGACTTATCCTCATTGAACAACAAATGATCACACGTCTTGATTGAGCCTTCAGTTCCCCATACATAAGGTGTGTCCGTTGTCTCACCACCACTGTTTCCACCATTGTCGGGTTCGGAATCATCACTGCTGCAAGCAGCCAGGCTTCCCAGCATCATGGCCGAGAGAGCATAAGTCATAAACTTGTTTGTTTTCATTTTCATTTATTGGTTAGTTACTGAATGAAATATTTCTTGTTTTAAAAATTATAGCTTATGTTTACGTTGAAGCTGCGTCCCGGTTTAAACTGACGGGTTATTTGCTGCACTTCACCATTTCCTGTATTTTCAAATTGTTTGAAAGACACCTTTTCGGCCAGTACATCGCGGATAGCGGCTTTTACTTCCAGTTTGCCGAATTTCTTAGAGGCACTCAGGTCAATGGCATTACGTGGCATTTCATATGAGTCGGGCACACGTACTTCGTTGCCTGCGCTGCCCAGGCTGCGCCCTACACCGATAATGCGTTTACCGATGCGGTTGTAGAGTATGGCGGCATTCCATCCGTTTTTGGGCTGTTGATAGAAGAGTCCCGCGTTGACCAGGTAGGGCGATTGCCCTTGCATAGGACGGTCTTCTTCTTTAGAACCGGGTTCAAAATTTACGTTACTTTTTATCAGTGCACCATTCAGGCTGAGGCTGAAGTTTTTCATGCCGATGAAATCTAAATTTTTGCGTATATCCACTTCTACGCCATAATTATCGGCTCCTTTGGCATTGATATAAGAATAAATCAAGTCAGTACCTCCGGCTACGGTGTAAGTCCATTCTATCGGATTCTTGAATCTCTTATAAAATAATGATACGGAAATCAGCTCACCGTTACTGGGATAGTATTCATATCCCAAGTCAATATTATCAATATAAGCTGCTTTCAGGTCATAATTGCCTTGTACATTACTAGCCAAATTCAAAGTCGTAATACACCGAAGAAGAGACTTCCCCGGGAATTCGGGACGGTTTACAGTACGCCCAATACGACAATCTGAACTGGTGTTGCTCATTCAGACGATAGGCGGCATTAAGCGATGGAAAGAAATCATCGTAAGTGTAATAGACACTGGTCGGACTCTTTTCGTTCTTTTGTGTATTGCTGATTAATTCCATTCGCT
>ENA-OQBD01000703-OQBD01000703.1-human-gut-metagenome-genome-assembly--contig:-NODE-703-length-17318-cov-2.450061_pt1 | contig 17318 bp, 21 predicted proteins | sample MGYA00242742_ERZ504543 | MGnify/ENA primary metagenome ERZ504543 (study PRJEB26092, sample SAMD00036239) | human gut metagenome | host: Homo sapiens | study: EMG produced TPA metagenomics assembly of...
AGCGGATCTACCGCAATGTGGCAGGGGAAGAAAAGAATGTTGAGGCAGAACAGTACTGGGGCGGAATGAATCCACCGCCGGGACCCGGGATGCCGCCCCCACCTCCACCGGGACCCGGGATGCCGCCTCCACCGCCCCCTGGAGGACGTGATGATATGCGGAGCCTGATCGGGGTATTATTAAATAATGAGATGTACAGACGGCGCTGCAGGCACAGAAGATGCAGACGCTGGTGGTAAAACAAATGTTACAGAAAATGGGCAGGTCATAGGTACACTGCCCGTTTTTTAATTCTCTTTCTAAAATTTCAAAAAGAATCAGTGATAGGCATTGCGGATTTGAAAAAAAATGCATACAATATATCTGTCGCTTTTTTTCGGGTTTCAGAAGAAATTACAAAGATGGCGGTTTTAACAGGGAAAATGATATTTCATTCACATAGAGTAAGGAGACAATATCGTGCAGAAAGGTGCAATTAAGGCAGTCGTACTGACCGTCATTTTTTTTGTGGCAGTCGGAGTATTTAGTATGATGACAAATCATGTCAATGAAGATCTGACAACAGAAATGAAAAATGCCACATTACCGGTCATCACATTAGAGAGCAGTGAACAGGAAGTCAATGAATTATATGGATATCATACAAAGATGAATGCTGCGAGTATGCGCGATACGATCACACCGATTGGAAAAGACAGAAAACTTCCGGTTACGATCCAGACATACGAGACAAGCGTGGATGCGATCTCTTATGAAATACGAAGCCTTGATGGGGAGAGACTGATCGCCAATGCAGATGTCAATTCCTATGATGAGAAAAAAGGTACGATCACAGCAGAACTTGAAATCCAGAATCTGCTTCAGGAGGGGGAAGAGTATTTACTTCTTATTAATTTAGAGAGCGGAAATGATGTCATTTATTATTATACAAGGATTGTGGAAATGCCAAATGCGCATGTAGACGAATCCCTGAAATTTGTAAAAGAGTTTCATAATACAACGTTCAACAGTGAGACATCGGGAACACTGTCAACGTATATGGAAAAAACAACCGGCGATAACACAACATTACAGTTTGTTTCATTAAATTCTTCATTAAAACAGCTTGCATGGGCAGATTTTAACGGAGAGCAGTTAACGACGCCGGTGCCATCCATAAAAGAAATTACGGATACCTATAATGTGATCGTGCTGGATTATGTTGTGACGAGTATCGGTGAGGGTGGCGAGAGTGAATATTATAATGTAGAAGAATATTACAGAGTGCGCTATACAAGCAGCCGGATGTATCTGCTCAATTTTGAACGCCGGATGAATCAGATTTTCCGCGGGGAAAATGCAAGCTTTTTTGACAATTATATTGAGCTTGGGATACGCTCCGGAAATGTGGAGTATCAGGCGAATGAGACCGGAACCACGGTCGCTTTTGTACAGGAGGGCGAACTCTGGAGTTACAATGAGACGGAGAATACACTCGCAAAAGTGTTCAGTTTCCGTGGATATGAAGGAATTGACAACCGTGAAAATTACGGGGAACATGATATCAAAATTGTCAGGATCGATGAGGCGGGAAGCCTTGATTATATCGTATATGGCTATATGAACCGCGGAAACCATGAGGGGGAAGTGGGAATTGAGGTCAATCATTATGACAGTCTTTCAAACACAAATGAGGAGCTTGCATTCATATCTTCGGATAAGGCATACGAGGTCATGAAATCCGAACTTGGTCAGATGATGTATGTGACTGAGGGCGGAGAATTATATCTGATGGTCGATGGCAGTGTGTATGGAATCGATCTTAGTACATTGGAAATGAAAGAGCTGATCAAGGGACTGGATAAAGAAATATATGCGGTTTCAGAATCCGACCGTTATTTTGCATGGACGAAAGACAGCCAGAACGGACAGAGTGATACAATTTCGCTCATCAACATTTTCCAGTAAAAAAAACATTTACCATAACAGAAGGCAGTGGAAAGTATGTAAAACCGCTTGGATTTATGGGAGACGATTTTGTATATGGCGTAGCGAATGCGGCAGATGTATCAACGGAGGCTGCGGGAAATGTAATCTTCCCGATGTATCAGATTAAAATTTTAGATGTGTCATCCGATACGCCGTCCGTTTTAAAGACATACGAAAAAAATGGATATTATGTTTCCGGGGTTGATATTGAAGATTACACTATGTACTTAAACCGTATTCAGTATAATGGTACGGCATATGTGGACGCAGATCAGGATATGATCATGAACCGGGAGGGAGATGGAAATAAAATAGTTTCCATTGTAAGCAGCAGTTCTGACAGTAAAGAGACCCGGTTTGAAATATACTTGCCGGAAAATGTGGGGGAAAAGGCTCCAAGACTGCTGACTCCGAGAGAAACCATATTAGAGCAGGATCGCACGCTCACACTTGAAGATAAGGGTGGTAACGGAAAATATTATGTTTATGTAAAAGGTGATGTGGTTTATACCACAGATCAGGTGGCAGGTGCGATCACAAAGGCAAATGAAAAGATGGGAGTCGTAGTAGGCGAGGATCAGGAGTATATCTGGAAACGTTCCAGAGATGCAATCAAACCGGCACTCTCTGACATCGCAGTCGGCGCGGAAGATGCTTCTTCCGGCAGCATTGCTCAGTGTATCAATGCAATGCTTGAGAAAGAAGGAATTAATATCAGTGTCAGTGCATTGATTGCAGGCGGTGAGACACCGAAGAATATTTTGAGCAATACAATGAAAGATGCAAGAATTTTAGATCTGACCGGGTGCAGTGTGGAAGAAGTCCTTTACTATGTAAGCTGCGGTAATCCGGTATTTGCAATGACGGGAAGCAATGAAGCGGTTCTGGTGGTAGGATATGATGCCAATAATGTCATTATTTTTGATCCTTCATCCGGAAACAATTTTAAACAGAGTATAACGGAAGCAGAAGAAGTGTTTAAAGGAGCAGGAAATGTTTTCTTCACATATCTGAAATAAAGCAAATGCAGAAAAAGGCAGGTTTTACAGATACATTTCCAATATAAATACATGAAAAAAAGAGAAAACTGCATAAAAAAACAGTGCATTCCATAGAATAGTTCGTTGAACTTTAACAGATTTAAGTGAGACGTATTGCAAATTAAAGTCGAATGGGTTATATTTTGAGAAGTACTTGAAAAGAGGAAGAGGATGAATATGAGCAGAAAAGAAGTAGTGGTTTCAGAATGTTTCAAAAGAACATGATAATCCAATTGCAGAACTGGTTCAGGTGGCATGCCGCTATGACAGTGAGATTATCCTTGAGAGCAATAACCGCGGATCAATGCAAAGAGTATCATGGGAATCATGGCATTTAATCCTTCAAAGGGTATGACAGTGAATATTGTTGCTGAAGGAAGCGATGAAGAAGAAGCATTAGACGCAATGGAGAAGTTTTTAGTTTGTGAGTAAGTTTTGTTGAGGAGGGAATTCATTATGGCAAAAGGAACTGTAGCAAAAAATAATGCAATCAAAGCAGAAAAACAAATCAGGTAAAGGCAGCAGAGCCGAAGACAAATGAGAAGGCCAGTGATGTTTTACAGGCAGCAAAAAAATGCAGCACAGGATGTGAAGACAGCAGTCAAAGAGTCTGCATCTGAAGTAAAAGCAGCAGTAACAGAAAAGACAGCAGCAGTCAAAGAAGCTGTAGAAGAAAAAGCAGCAGCAAAGACTGAGACAGTCAAAGATACAGCAGCTGAGACAAAAGAAACAGCAAAACCGGCAAGAGAAAAGAAACCGTCAAGAGCAGCAAAGAAAGCAGCAAAGGCAGCAAAAGAAGAATTAAAACCGGAAGTATTTATCCAGTATCAGGGGAATGAAGCGATTGTTGCAGATGTGATTGAGAAAGCAAAAAATGAGTTTGTTGCAGATGGTCACAGAGCATCATCCATCAAGAGCCTTCAGGTATATTTAAAACCGGAAGAATTTGCAGCGTACTATGTGATCAACCAGAAGTTTGCAGGAAGAGTTGATCTGTTTTAGGAGCGTTTGCCAGACGGACTTACATAGAAATGAGATAAGAGGAAACCGTTATACAAAAGTGTATGATGGTTTCTTTTTTTGATGCCAGAATGTTTATAGACATGCATTCCATTGTATAAGAAAAGCCGGCACGAAAAAGTACCGGCTTTTTTGATATTTCAGAATGAATTATTTCTGCTCTGCCTTGTATTTAGATACCAGACGTTCGATTCTGTCATACGGGTTTAACAGATCGCTGATGGAAGAATCATGGTTTAAGGTATCAATGATATAAGCGATGTATTTGCTCATGTCACAGCTGATGTAATATGGTTTGGATAAGAGTTCTGGTGTCTGATAGGTAAGGTTTGTGGTAACGACTTTGTAGATCGTTCCATCTGCAACTGCCTGATCAAATTTCTCTAAACCGTTTGTGAAGAGTCCGAAAGTTGCAACGACGAAGATACGGTTTGCTTTACGTTTCTTTAACTCTGTTGCAACATCGATCATACTTTCACCGGAAGAAATCATATCATCGATGATGATAACATCTTTTTCCCTCTACGGAGGAACCTAAAAACTCATGCGCAACGATCGGGTTGCGTCCGTCTACGATACGGCTGTAATCACGTCTCTTATAGAACATACCGACATCTAATCCGAGAACGCTTGCAAGATATACAGCACGGTTGGTACCACCTTCATCCGGGCTGATTACCATCATATGATCGGAATCGATCTTTAAGTCGGTTACTTCGCGTAAGATACCATTTTACGAACTGGTAAGCAGGCTGTACGGTCTCGAAGCCGTTTTAACGGGATCGCATTCTGTACACGCGGGTCATGTGCATCAAATGTCAGAATGTTTGCAACGCCCATATCTTTTAATTCTTCCAATGCCAGAGCACAGTCCAGAGATTCTCTTTTGGTTCTCTTATGCTGACGGCTCTCGTAAAGGAATGGCATGATGACATTGACGCGGTGTGCTTTTTCCGGTAGACGCTGCAATGACACGCTTGATATCCTGAAAATGATCGTCCGGAGACATGTGGTTCGTATATTTTCCAACGGAGTAGGTCAGGCTGTAGTTGCAGACATCTACGAGCAGATAGAGATCCGCGCCGCGGACAGAATCTTTGATGACACCTTTTGCCTCTCCGGATCCAAAACGAGGAACACTGGCATTGATCAGATAGGAGTCCCGTGCGTAGGTGCGCAGCTGAGGGCTGTCCAGATGCTCATGCTCCCGTTCCTTTCTCCATTCGACGATGTGGGCGTTGATCTTATTGCCGAGCGCCTCACAGCTCTTCAGGGAAATGATTCCGAGTTCACCGACCGGAATCGTTTCAAGGTTGCGTTCATAACCAGATTGGAATTCCATTAACGAAGTTGACATACACGCCCCGTTCGCACCCGTCCCGGTCGTCGTAGATCAGGTCGGTACACGACGCAACGGACAAGCCCAGCAGTAAGCCTGCCAGCCAGCCTGCCTTCAGTATATGTTTGGCACAATGGTTCATATCAAGTTCTTTTTTATATCTATTTGATCGAGTTGTTTGCAAGGTGGGTGTATTCACCACAGATTCCGCCTGAGACAATCCGCGTAAATCTGTGGTGAATACGAGGCACAGCCTCACACACTATGTTACAGATCTACACCCTGTGAACGTTTCGCCCAGGAGAGGATGTTGATTTCGCAGTTGATGTAGCTTTCCTTCTTATCGGGAGGCGTAACGGGGATTTCCGGAATTTCAGGTTCACCGGGACCGCTGACACTGTTGATGGTCAGTTCGTACCATGTATTTCTTACTACGCCGTAACGACCCAGATGTTTTTCTTCCTTATATGATACGGTTGCGTCATCACCTTCATAAGGTGTATCCTCACCGAAGTGCTTGATGACAGTAGCATAGTAATAAGTAACACCTCCTTGATAGAATTTGATACTCTTGCCAGCCTCCTCCAGTAAGGCATTAGCTTGTTCGTCTGTCAATTCTGTATCAACAGTGCTCTTGATAAGTTTCTTAAGATCATCTGTAGTATTGATGTCTTTACCGCTTGTTAATTCTGTACCAATGCTTAATTCACCCGTTGCAGTCTGGTTTGCTTGGGTTAATGTTCTTGTAGCCCATTCCAAGAATTCTGCTTTGGAATAAATGGCTGATACATTATTTAATACAAAGAAATTATCACTCTCTTGTCCACCTTCGGGAGTAAATTTAGCTTTCAACAAGACGCTGGTAAGAGCCTTTTCTGTCATTGTAGCGGCAGTTGTTGTATTTTCTGCGCAATAGCCGTCTTGACCCATAGTAATCCATGTGTCAACAGTTACAGGTTTTCCTGTAAGACCTTCTCCTTCTTTGCCGTTTTCTGGAGTATAGTTCGGATCAACAGCCCAAAAAATACGGTAGGGATTTGCCAATTTGCCTACAAATCTGTTATCCATCCCTACCTTGTAAGCATCTGTTTTCCATGTGTCAAAAGCATCTACTTTTCTCACAGGAAAGAATGTTTGGTTTGTATTTTGCAAGTACCATCCTTCAAATAGGACTTTTGCACCAGCATAATGTGGATAATCATCCTCTACAATCAATGTGTTATCTTCATTTCCTTCTATTGTTTTCACGCTGACAGTAACCTTGGCTGCGGCACGTTCTACATAAATAGGATTGTCTTTTGCCGCATCTTCCGCATAACTTTTTTCATTGTAAACTGTAATCGGTGCCAAGATTTGAGCAGTTGAAGTTGATGGTGTTTCACCACCAATAGCAATGGCTGCATTGGTCATAAAGAAGCCCCGAGTGTTATCTTTTATTTTTGCGGCTTCAATGGCTTCATTTAAATCAGAAAGTTTTCCTTTAAAAAGCTTCTGTACCATTGTTTAATTTTAAGCCTGTAGAAAGGATAGCTGTACCAGTATTTTCACCATCTTGTCCAGTACCCATAATATCAAATTTATCACTGGGGGCATTGATTAGTGCTAATGCAAAGACTTTAGAAGTCGGTGCACTAATCATTCGTACACCCGTTGCAGAATAGGTTGTAATGTTATCTGTTGCATTTCCAAGCTTTTGGAAATCGTCTCCATTAATTTTAAAAAGCATGTGTACACGTTGCATTATCTGCATTTTCACCGTAGAACAAAGCGATAATCACATCATTTACCTTGTATTCCTCTTCTGTTCCATCATCATATGACACTGCACGTGTCGCCGGGGTAGTCGGCAGATTAATACCGATGTTCACATACCCTTTGTCACCAATAAACTCATTGGAGTTACCATTCCCTGAATTTTCATCCAGCGAATCGGAGCAAGCCGCCATCGCTAATGTGGCAGTCATCATCCAAGCCATGTTTTTAAAGAATGTTCTCATAATCTTTACTTTTTATCGAGTTAATAATTATCTTATAATTCCTCATTTCCAATCACCTTCCTGTTCTCCTCCGCTTCCTTCACTCCTCCTTGCTGCGCCTGTTCCAGCAGCGGGAGGGCTTCGTCGTAGCGGCTTTGCAGCAACAGCGATACGGCACGGGCGTTCGGCTGCCTGCGGACTGTTGCCCGCCTTGTCCAGATAGGGTTGCGCCTGCCCGGTCAGTCCCTGCTCCAGCAGGGCGCAGGCGGCGTTGAGGTTGGCCACTTCGCTGTCGGGGTACATGCGCACGGCTATGTCGAAGACCTGCTTGAAGTCGTCGCTGCCCGGCTCGTAGGTCTGCGCCACGGCAAACATCTCGTCGAGGCTGAGATTCTGCGGACGGGTGCGGAGCACCTCTTTCGCTTCGTTCACGTTGAAGCTGCGTATGGTGTAGTCGATGCGGTAGTCGGTGCGGCGCAGACCCGGATAGCAGTCGTTCAGAAGGACGCCATAGGACGCCGGGAACTTGGCGCGCATCTGTTTTTCCTTCCGGTCGATGTCCGACGGGCCGTTCTCTATGAAGTCCAGAATCTGATTCTTGTCATTCAGGCCGCTCGCGGACACGTATTCCACCAGTCCCTGCCAGTTTTCAGGCTCAGACTCCATCCGGACAACCGACTTGTCAAAACCGTATCTGTCTACAATGTATTTTTTCAACGCCTCTGTACGTCCTTCGGCCAACCGCTTGTTTGCGGCATAGCTGCCTTCGGGCGAGGCATACCCCTTAATCGTTATTTCCGTGACCGTAAAGTCCTTGTCGTTCCTTACGGTATCTATGGAAGCGAGAATCCGTTTCAGTTCAACAGGATTTTGCCTGTACGAAGGGTCTATTTCCGTGCGGTTGACCCGGAAATCCAGAAAAAGCCTTTCCGCTCAACCCCGCGCGTCTTGACAGGCTCCGCTTCGGGCACCACGTAGGCCAGACGCGGACGGAAAGACAAAATCGGCCTGCGCAAGCTCGTTCAGACTGCCGCTTTCCACCTTGCCGCATCCGCAAAGATCTTCTACAATCTGCAGACATGAATGATCCATCCATGCGGCATAGGGCAATGTAACCGTATACTCCACGAGCTGTTTCTCCTTGCGTTTCTTTTCTATGACGCGATACATTTCATCGGAGGTGCAGGCCGTTTCCGGATTGCGTTGGAGGTAAATCCTGCGTTTCCTTCCGATCAACTCTACAGGCGGCACATACGCGCTTCCTTTTCCGTCCACCCCGGAAAATCGGGGGGCCAGGATGAGGGAACCGCCCGATTTGATACGGGTGTCGGTAAAATCTATCTGCATAGTCACCGTCACGCTGTCACGGTGGCGGGATATTTCCGCGTCACGGATTACAGTACCGCTCTGCAACACCTGCTGCGCACAGATGTCGGATATACCAGACATGGCGGCAACACCTATTATAAATAGAAGTATATTTGTCCGTTTCATAGCCGTATATTTAAAATGCGTAAATAAGACTGATAGCCGCCTTGGTAGGTCCCAAGTAATGGTGAGGCTCATCATCCTCCACCTTGTCGCCACAATGAACGCATTCGTATTTGTCTGCACGGGTATAGATATAGCCAATTCCTATTTCCGCCTCAAGGCTCCAATGCCTGGACAGCAGCCACTGATAGCCGTACCCGATACCGGCTCCAATCATCCATCCTTCGTAGCGATAATTCTTCAGCGAACCGAAATCTGTGCCAAACAGCTTGAAATCAGCGTCAAGGTTTCCGATGTTATAGATACCACCGACCAGATGCGCCCCCAGGAAATGTCCGTTGAACCGTTCGCACAGCCAATAACGGACCTCCGGAATGACCATCAAGTGCTTGAATTTCTTGTTTGTATCCTTATCCAGCGTCCACGGGTTGTAGGCACCCGTAATGTCAAGGGTTGTGCGTTTGCCCAGCCCGAACTCTACGCTCAAGTTGGGCGTCGTGGTTGCCCAATACAACAAGTTCGTTTTTGCTGCAATATCCTGCGCATTTGCGGTGCCTGAACACCAGCATACGGCAAGGAAAACACCGAGGATTAATCTTTTCATATTTCCTTCTTCTTATTATCTCGTTTGAACCGGCAAGACCGGCACTTCGTTATCAATAATGGGGGCTGTTGCCCCGTGTTTTTTCATGTTTTTAGAGGGGAATACCCCGCACACGATATGTATTTCTCTCTTTAAGAGAAATACAAAAGGCTGATACAGGCGATAATTGACTGATATTCAACTCTTAATTGTTTTAAGAAGAAAAGGCGAAAGCTCAATGCTTGTTGTGGAAAAGAGACAAGATGTAAATAACTGGAAAAAAACATGGCTGATTTTATAGCCGTTTGAGGAATTTTTCGTATCTTTGAAACGTTGTTAATTCTCTTAAAGAGAGAAACGTTTTTTCACTCAACACTTTTCATGTCATTCAAGAGTCGTTTGCACTTTTTATTTCTTTCCATATTGCCAACCTTTTTCTTTCAGCCAGTCATGACAAAGACTCTTTTCAACGGTTGCCTGTTCCAACTATCCGTCTTTGCCGATCAACCTGTCGCATTTCTCTTTTGAAGAGAAATTTATTTATCCAATCTCTTATATATCAGCGGATTATACTGAAAATGGCGTTAATTGGCTCAACATATGCTCCTTGTCGCACAACTTTTTTTCGCGCAACAAGGCAATTATTCCGGCTGCTTTCATTGTCATTTTCAATGATTTTCCTATTTTGCAGTTGTCTGGTACTTCTCTTCAAAAGAAAACATCCGATTTTTTTGTATGTATCCATCGCTTGACAGTGTAAAAAATATGCAGGCTAGGATTTCTCCACCATCCGGTGACATCATACGTCCCCATGCACAACACGGGTCTGTCTGGGGCGTGTCATAACGGGATGCCGGGCTTCCGGTGCAACCGGTTGTAGACGGAAACACCGCCGGGGAAATCAATCTGCCGGTTCATACCCATCTGAACGATATATAAAACGGCTGAAAACAGCATTCTTGTACATGATTTTAAAGATATAAGGTTATGCCATAAACCGAACCTGGCCAGAGAACGGTTTAATGGCCATATAACCGGATGCACTTACGTGATTTTCTATTACAGTGATTTCAGGATCAAACTGTTCGCCTTGTCCACCACCGTGGTGTCGAGTGAAGCGAGATAGATACGGGTGGTCTTCTCCGAGTCGTGTCCCATCGCCTCGCTGATGGTGCCAACGGGAATATTCTTGCTTTTGGCGATACTTGCCCAGCTATGGCGTGCCACATAACTCGTTAGTGGTATGGCCAACCCCAGGAGTTTACCGATTTTCTTCAAACTCCGATTTTCCCGATGTGCCTCACTCTTGTATTGTTTCCGGGCATCCTCTTTCATGTCCCGTATGATCGGCAACAGATAAGGAGTCCCGGACGTGTCGTACTTGTCGATGATCTCCTGCATAGGCTTCTCCCACCTGATAAAGAGCTGTTGTCCCGTTTTCTGGCGACGGTAGGCCAGGACTCCATTCTGTAAATCTTTCTTTTTCAGGTAAGCCATATCCACGAATGACATTCCCCTGGTATAGAAAGAGAAAAGGAACAGGTCTTTCGCGTAATCCAGCATGGGACTGAGCGTCAGGTCCAGATCACGTATCTGGCGGATCACTCTCAGCGGAACGGCGCGTTTGACCGTCTTGTCCACGCCCGTGTAGACATGCCTGAACGGGTAACGCTGCACGGTCAGTTCCCGTTCCACCGCACGGTTGTAAATGGCACGCAGGTTACGCATGTAAAAGGAGGAGGAGTTCGGGCAGACGTCGCACCCTTTCAGGAAGGTCTCGTATTCCACCATCAGGTTGGAGTCCACCTCCTCGAACAGAAGGTCACGTTCGCCACGAAACCGCAGGAAGCTGTTCAGCACGGTCGTATACGTCTCGGCCGTGCGCCTTTTCCCTATCTGTCTCAACTCCTTTACGAGCTGCCGTGCAAAAGAGACAAACCCGCCGCAGTCAGCAGGGGAAGAGAACAGTTCCACCACCTTGTCGGCGGTGTACATTACGTCGGAACGTTCGAGCCGTGCGATGATGCTTCTCAAACGGGACAGGTCATCTGCCAGGGCGGTCTTCACGGAGAGCAGGTAATTCCTGCGTCCCCCTTCCGTGCCGGAATCCATCACGATCCCGGAAATGCCGGCATCCCATTCCGAAGGAAAAAGCCTGTAGCCGGTATGCACTTGTCTTGCCAGACGGTTGTGAATCACTTGATAGTAGAGTGAGCCTTCCTTCATCTCGACGGAGGAGGCCCGGAATTTAACTTTTACTGTAGCCATGCTTGTATTTTCTTAATTGATGATTTTTCATTGTCTTAACCCGCAATGCATGGAAATGTCCGGAACGGTACGGGGCATAGGAAGGACTGCCGTATGACCGGACGTTTTTCCACGGCAGGGCATAATGTACGGACCGGACATCGGCCGTACGGATATGCCTGGAAACCGCCGGGATTTTCATGTCCGCCATATCACTTCTGTCCTTTTGGGTTCCTGCTCCTGATCGAATCGGCCCTGACCTTCTGTTCCCTTGCCGCCCGTTCTTTCAGACGTGCCTGCTCGATGAGGGCGGCCTGCCGGCGTACCGCCTCCTCGTAGGTTTCCACATCCTTGCGCATCTGTTTGATCTTCCCGTCGTCCCGGTTGAACTCGAAGAGGTTTTCCAGCCCGGAGATGCTTTCGGGCGATGCCTCACCCTTCATCCTGATGTAGCGGTACTTCAGGTCATTGTCGGTGCGGTCGTGATTCTGTCTTCTCTCGAAATAGAGCGCCGAGGCTAACAATGCCATCAGAAGGACTATACCGGTAACAACCGCCCAGTCCCATCTGTTCTCAAGAGCGAACGAGTGCCGGGTCTCGCTGATGGTGTGCCGGACATCCGCCCCACCCGTCATTTTTGACGGCCTGCTCCAGCAGTTGTCTGATTTCCCCGAAATCGGGCTGTTCCCTTCGGGCAATCCTGTCTATCCGGTTGTTAACCGTATTCAGGCAGTCCACAATACCGTGGGCGAACTTCGCCAGTTCAGCCTCTGTGCGTTCGTGGTTACGGCGGCCGGCTTCCTCGATTAAAGCCTTGATGGAGGTAATATCCATGTTTGTACTGCCGCTTTGTGATGCCTGCCGGCTTTTGCTGACGGTCAGCAGTTCTTCCAGCATGGCGATGATGGTTCCTGTGTTTTCTTTCATCTTGATTTTTTTAAGTTGTTGTTAAATTTAAATTCTGAATCCCTTGTTATTCTTCTTTTTCCTCTTCCGCTGCATCAGCCGGCGGAACTCGGCTTCCTCCGGAGTCTCTGTGCAGGATGATGGGATGAGGTCCAGCAGCCCCAATGAACCGCTGATAAGCTCCCCGCCACCGCCTGAAGCCGGGCTGATGCCTTGCCGGAAGGATTGTGCCTGCCGTTCCTGGGGACTGTTACGGTTCAAGGCTGCGGTTATCTTGGAGTAGCTGAACTGACGGTCAATCTTCGAGCCGTTGAAGGAATAGCCGTTCTTGCCGAACACCACGCCCTGGATCCCGTCTGTCCGCCCCTTGTACTTGAAGCGCACTTCCACCCCTAGTTTCCGCAGGTTGGCGGTAAGCGTGTCCCAGTCACCGCACCTTCCCACTTCCGCTTTAAGGAGAGAATAAAGCTCGTATTTCGTCCTGTCCGGCTCTTTCAGGCGGTGCCTGTTCACCTGCTCCTTGCCCTCCGCGAAGTACAGCCCGTACTTGCGGGTAAGCTCCTTGCAGACGCGTTCGCTGCGGTAGCGGTCGTTCCTGTCACTGATGGTCCTGCCGTTGTTATCCACCCGATTAAAGGCAATATGCACGTGCGGATGCTCCTTGTCGTGGTGCCGTCCGATGATATACTGCGTATCGCTGATGCCCATCTTCTGCATATATTCCCGACTTATCCGCACCATCAGTTCATCTGTTAAGCGTGGCAGGTCCTGCCCTGAGAAGCTGAGCGAGACATGTCCGATGAACTTCCCCACCTTCGGATTAAGTTTGGATTGGGCGATGAAACTGCGTGCTATCGAGCCGCTGTCGGAGACTAAGACTCCGTCGTGGTCGATAAGCGAGGCCCCCTTTTCCCTGTCGAGGATGTAATCCACAATCCCTTTGGCTCCCGCGCCTTTTACAATCTTCGCGATCATAGGCTGATACGGTCTATGAGGGTTTCCAGCGAAAGCAACAAATGCTGGCATTGGCCGAAATGCAGCCCCACGCCCTCCCGGTGTGCCCTCCGGGTGAGCTGGTTCAGGTTGTTCGCCATGCCGCAGAGCTTGCGGATGAAGTCCGCCTGCTCGGTGGTGAGCCTCTCCCTTACCACACATCCGTCCACCGCCTGCCTCACCATCTCGCTTGCCGAGACACCGGCTTTTCTAGCTTTCGACTTCAGGGCATAATATTCCCCGGTTGCCATCTTTACCGTGATGCGGTACTTGCGTTTCTCGGACAGCCCCTTTGCCGGGCGTCCGCCCTTGTTTCTGTCGGTATCATGCTTCTGTATCATTTGGTTACGTTTTTTGATTACAGTTTATACTTTACTTACTTTACAGACCAACGGGATGTGCCCCTTCGGCGACCTCCGGGAGTGGAAGGAGGCGGTTTTGGTCTGCCCAAAACATAAACTTGCTACCCCCAAAAATGAAAGTTTCCATTTTTAGGGCCCCCGAAAAAGAAATCCCGCCAAAATGCTTTTTTAATTGAATGGAAATAAGGACTTGCAACTTCTTACAAAACTCAAAATCCCCGGTATAGAACCTGATGTGATGCCGGACGGTATTCTCCAATAAACCTGAAAGGCTCATGCGGTTTCCGCCAATCTTGCAGGCGAAACGGTCGAGCGTGTCACGTAATTTCCGGCTGATGAGAACCGGCTTGCGGTCTTCAATCCTGTAGGGCCGCATGAAGGTGTTCCGGTACTCCTCCGGCGGGAGCCTGCGCTGCCCGCCGCTTGTTTCTTGTCTCTTCATATCCTTTAATTTTTGAATGGTTAATAAAGAGGTCGATGTTGCCAACACAACATGACCATTGTCGGCTGCAAAAGAAACGCATATCGTGTTCAGACACAATTTATTGGGCTTAGGCTGGCTATTATGTGAGGCGTTGCTTTATAGACAGGTTCAGGAACGGTGACGGCTTCCCGGTTCTGCCTAGGTTGAACGGGTAGTTATAAGGTCGTTATAATGTTGGTTGGTTAGTTGGTTGTAACGTTGGCTGGTTAGTTGGTCATAATGTTGGCTGGTTAGTTGGTCATAATGTTGGTTGGCTAGTTGGTTGTAATGTTGGCTGGTTAGTTGGTCATAATGTTGGCTGGTTAGTTGGTTGTAACGTTGGCTGGTTAGTTGGTCATAATGTTGGTTGGCTAGTTGGTTGTAATGTTGGCTGGTTAGTTGGTCATAATGTTGGTTGGTTAGTTGGTTGTAATGTTGGCTGGTTAGTTGGTCATAAGGACAGCCTCATATTTATTATTTTATTATGTTTTTTCAGGTGCACGAGAAAAGGGACATCCGACAACGGGGTATTTCTACCTGCTGCCGGATGCCCCTTCCGCGTTTTTTGTCGTGGTCCCGGTGCCTATCTCGCACCGATGGCCTTCAATCCCTTCGGTATCGGGTTGTCAAGGATGATCCTGTAGCAGAGCTTGCCGTCCACCCTTACCGGGTCCCTCGCCACCATGAATCCCGCGCATTTCTCCACTTTCGCAGCGTCGAGTATCATCCCGGCGATGAAGCTGTTGGAGAAACGGGCGCAACGCGGGTCGTTCCAGATTGTGAAGCCGTTCTCGTCGTCGGAGACGAACATGTACCAGTCCTTCGGCCTGTCCTCGTCATGGGCGATGCACAGCCGGTTGCCGGCATGAAGGCTGAGCTCGTTGCTCAATATCCTGCTGAGGTACATGCTGCCGTCGCGGCATACCGTGATCACCCGCTTGCCCTTGTAGGTCAGTGCCGGGTGGGAGTTGCTCTTGTTGTAAACTGTCAGTTTCATAGGAACCTTTTTTTAATTGGTCCGTTATACATATTATACATTATTATATAGTCATCATCATGCCGCGTCTCCGGCTGCCATCAGTCTCCTTCGGGCTGTGAATGTCCGGTTGGCGCGGACGGATTCCAGCATGACCTGTGCCCGGCGGGTTATCACCGATGTCTTCTCGCCCATGTGCCTGGCAATGGTACGGAACGAGCTGCCCGTCTCATAGAAGCGCAGCATGAACATCCTGTAATCCTCGTAGGAGAAATGCCGCCTGAGGAACTTCTGTATGTCCCTCACCAGCATGTCGCACCCGGTAAGCATCTCTTCCCGTTCCTCCGTATCTTCCCTGTCATCCGTTTCTCCCAGCGTGATGAAATACCCGTCACCGGGGCAGGAGTAGCGGCTGTTATCCCTCGTTCCGGCCTGCACCATTTTCCGGTAACAGCCGAAAAAATAGGATTCCCAGTTTTCTATCCCTTCCCTTGAGAACATCACCTGCTTCCTGACTGCCAGGTAGGCGTCGTGGAACACGTCCTCGTCTGTTTTCCCGTGGTAGATGGAGATTCTCTCCTTCAGTCTCGCGTATGAACGGTTGAACCATTCGTTGAAGTCTTTCACGTCTTTAGCTGCCATATTTCTTTCATTTTATTGGTTGTACATCCGGCCTGTTGTGCAGGCACTCCTGTTTCTTTGTATGCCTTACAGCCGTTCTCCCGCCGGAACGGCGTCAAGGCTCGGCAGGAAAAAATACCGGAGCGCGAAGCGTGAGGATGATTTTTTCCCCGCCGACCCGAAGGGCCCCGGCCTTGCGCTCCGGTGGGGGACGGCTACCTTTGCTTCAAAGAAACGGGGGTGTCGTGTCCTTCTGAAAAAATCATCTGCCCCCGTTACATCCTCCGGAATGAAGGTTTTGACATGCAGGCATATCATCCGCCATGAAACATTATGTCAGGAGATGACATGTGCGGACAGCTCCATTGTAATACGGTTTTTCCTGCCTTTATTTGCAACGGGGAAACAATTGGGGACGGTGCGGAACTGCCTGATATGGTGATACCGGCACCACAAGCGACCGTTTCTCCGGATGGTATGAATTTGGAGTATCAACATAAAATCGGAATGTGATGGAAATCGTATGTTTTGAAAGGAAGGCGTTCGAGGAATTTGCCATGAAGATCGAACGGTTCATACAGAGGGTGGAGGAAATCCCCCATCTGAATCTGAAAGGCGTGAAGGGGACGGGCGGCTGGCTCGACCACCAGGATGTCTGCATGAAACTGAAAATCAGCAAGCGCACCTTGCAGACCTTGCGGGATAACGGCACGCTCGCCTATACCAAGATAGGCAACCGTACCTATTACCTGCCGGAAGACGTGGAGCGTGTCGTCACGAAAGTGGAGGACAGACGCAAGGATGCACGCTACAGGGGGCGCACCATTTGAAGGGATTGAACAGAGGTACCAACTAAAGACAATGAGTATGTATAATGAATTGAAGACGAAAGACGACGCGTGGATGCAGTCCGTCCACGAGCGTATCGACCGGCTGTCGGCGATGATTGACGGCATTTCCAGAGATGGCGCGGTTCCGCCAAAAGAAGACGTGTACCTGTGCGACAAGGAGGTGGCTTGTATGCTGAAAAGTCAGCCGCAGAACACTGGGAGAGTACCGGAGCAACGGCACGCTGCCTTACTACGTCCTCGGCGGCAAGGTCTTGTACAAGAGGAGCGAGATCGAGCAGGTGTTGGAACGGGAATACAGGTGTGTGGGCAAGACGCGGGGAAGCGAGAAGATTTCATTTACTTGTTTTTTTACGCACTTGTGCCTTATGCGGGCATTAAGACTGTCCGCATAAGGCCGGGACGTTTTCGTGCGCCAGCCACAGACTGTTTTCTTTGAGGTGACGGGAGTTTGCCGTCTGGAAAAAAGGAACCACTTTTGGGAC
>ENA-OQBD01000705-OQBD01000705.1-human-gut-metagenome-genome-assembly--contig:-NODE-705-length-17298-cov-3.311514_pt1 | contig 17298 bp, 21 predicted proteins | sample MGYA00242742_ERZ504543 | MGnify/ENA primary metagenome ERZ504543 (study PRJEB26092, sample SAMD00036239) | human gut metagenome | host: Homo sapiens | study: EMG produced TPA metagenomics assembly of...
CTGCAACAGCAGATGCAGTGTATGAGATGATGAACAAAGGACTTGTAGATATTGCATTATTCATGGAGCCGGTGGACACCGAAGGGCTGGATTATATCCGGATCACAGATTGCGATCACTGGTGTGTCGGAATGCGGCCGGATGATCCGCTGGCAGAAAAAGAGTTTATAAAAAAAGAAGATCTTATTGGAAAGCCCTTGATCCTGCCGGAAAGAATGAACGTTCAAAGTGAACTTGCCAACTGGTTTGGGAAAGACTTTTCAAAATTACAGATTGCTTTTACGAGTAATCTTGGAACGAATGCCGGAGTTATGGCGGCAAATGGACTGGGGTATCCAATTTCAATTGAGGGTGCTGCAAAGTATTGGCGAGAGGATATTCTTGTACAGCGAAGAATTTCTCCTGAAATCACGACCAGTACGGTGATTGCCTGGCGACGGAATATCCCATATTCTTTGGCAGTCCGTAAAATGATCGAGGAGATTAATGCTTTTCAGGCATAAAACAAAATTCAATATAAGCATTAGACATAATGAAGCGATAGAGCTTAAAATAGATGTGTAAGATGAATGTAAATCTTATACATCTATTTTTTTGTGAAAAATACGTATAGAAAGGGGCTTTTTATTATGAGTAAAAAATTAGTGGCATTTTTCAGTGCAAGCGGAACAACAAAAAAAGTAGCACAGATGATCGCAGAGGAAGCAAAAGCGGATTTGTTTGAGATTGAGCCGAAAGTTCCATATACAAAGCTTGATCTTGACTGGATGAATAAAAAATCCAGAAGCAGTGTGGAAATGAGTGATAAAAAATATAGACCGGAGATTATGAAAAAAGAGATGGATATGAGTTCTTATGACGAGATCCTTCTGGGATTCCCAATCTGGTGGTATGTGGCTCCGACAATCATCAATACATTTTTAGAAGCTTACGATTTCAGTGGTAAAAAGATTGTGCTTTTTGCAACATCCGGAGGAAGTGGATTTGGGAACACTGTGAAAGAATTGCAGTCATCTGCATCAGACGCAGTTATTACAGAAGGCAGACTGTTAAATTGTGGAACGAAACAGGAAATCACTGAATGGGTAAACTCTTTATAAATAACAGCGTTATGGAGGTATACAGAATATGGGAAAAATAGTACAGACAGCAGGGAGAAATATACTTGGTGAATTCGCACCGGAATTTGCACATTTTAACGATGATGTACTTTTCGGCGATAACTGGAATAATCAGGACATCGACGTAAAAACAAGAAGCATTATTACAGTGGTTGCTTTGATGGCTTCCGGAATTACGGATTCTTCTTTAAGATATCATCTTCAAAATGCAAAAAATCATGGTGTGACACAAAAAGAGATTGCTGCAGTGATCACACATGCCGCATTCTATGTAGGTTGGCCAAAAGCATGGGCTGTTTTCAATCTTGCAAAGGAAGTGTGGGAAACAGGCGAAGGAGATTTGTCATACGAAGAGGAAGCGATGCGGGCGCATGCAAAAAGGATGGTATTTCCAATTGGTGCACCAAACGATGGCTTTGCACAGTATTTTTCGGGCAGAAGTTTTCTTGCACCGATTTCTACTTCTCAGGTTGGAATTTTCAATGTGACATTCGAACCAGGATGCAGAAATAACTGGCATATCCATCATGCAAAAAGTGGAGGCGGACAGATTCTGGTATGCGTTGCCGGAAGAGGATATTATCAGGTAGAAGGTAAAGAAGCTGTAGAAATGAAGCCAGGCGACTGCATCAATATTCCTACAGGTGTTAAACACTGGCATGGTGCTGCACCGGATGAATGGTTTTCTCATCTGGCAATAGAGGTTCCGAGCGAAAATGGTTCTAATGAATGGCTTGAACCGGTAAGTGATGAAGAATATGGGAAATTACAATAGGAAGGTAAATGAAATGTTTGATAGAAGTATTGTATTGAATAATTGAGTGAAAATTCCACAGTTCTGCATTAGATATACGCTTCAGCTTGGTGCAATTTCTTTGCCAAAAACAGGTAATCCTGAACATATGAAGAGTAATGCCCAATTAGATTTTCAAATTAGTGCTGAGGACATGGAACTGTTAAAGAATTTTAAAAAAATTAAGAGCTATGGTGACAGTGGAAATTTCCCTGTTTATGGTGGAAAGATGTAAGAAATTTAACAACAAACGGCTAATCCGTTGGAAATCCAAATATTGAATAACAACTTAATATCATGTATAGCAAAGCTATAAGATTTCAAAAATGGAGTCTTATAGCTGTTTTTTTGCATTTGATCACTGTATTTTACCCTCTGAGCGATAGTTCCAATGCAGAATATCTGTTGTGGAACGGAAACCGTGTGCAGATCAAGAAAGATTTGAACGATTTGTAGATACACTTAGTGCAATATAAAAAGACAAAGATGAAAAAATAAAAAAAGGAGATGTTCGAGGTGGAGACAACGTGATATACTAACAATATCATGTTGCGTCCCCTTGGAGGTAGAATATGATTTCAAAGAGACGTGTATGAATGCTGGAAAGCCAGTATTTACAAGGCTTTGAGAAGATATAAGGAGATAAAATGAGCAAGATAAAAGTGTTATTCATCTGCCACGGCAATATCTGCCGAAGCACAATGGCCCAATTTGTTTTCCAACACATGGTAAACGATCAAGGACTAAAAGACAAATTTTACATCGACTCTGCTGCAACGAGCAGAGAAGAAATCGGTAATCCACCACATTATGGAACGGTAAATAAACTAAGACAGGAAGGAATCCCAGTCCTAAAACACCGTGCCATCCAGATGACAAAACAAGATTACAAAGAATACGATTATATTATCGGTATGGATGCATGGAATCTAAGAAATATGAATCGTATTACAGGTGGTGACCCAGATGGAAAGATTCATCTGTTATTAGACTATTCCAAACATCCAAGAGACATCGCAGATCCATGGTATACAGGGAATTTTGACGATACATACAGAGATGTAGTCGAAGGGTGTGAAGCGTTCATGAAATATTTAGGGGAAGAACAATTATAAAACTGAAAATTACTGAAATTCTGTCATATGTTTCCGATACCACAATGGCATCAGATTCCTCTGACACTGATGATTTTCTCGTTCTTTAATTCCGATCGTATTGAAAAAGTCTTTCCATAGATTAATAAACGGATCGTCTGTCTGAATGGACAGCCGATCCATTTCTTCTTTTGAAAGTATTGTTAAATAATAATCTTGATCTGCAGGATGAACGACAGCGATGAAGCGTTTATCATCAATGATCATCCAGTTTTCAGAAGGCAGACGATCAGAAAAATGTGGTGCAACCAGAGTTAATACATTACTCTTTGGCTCAATATGACTTACCAACACATCCCCAGGCATATTCGCAAATCGGATAAATTCCACATGAAAATGAGCTTCATTTCCAACTTTACGTTTCAATTCAAACATCCGTATAACCACAGGTTCCTGAAGAAAATCCACAACATGAGCACCATAATGGAATCCAGCAACCATAAAACGATAAATCGTATCTAATTTATCCTCGGCATCAGACATTGCAGCTTCATAGATCATAATATAAGCCTGATAAGAAATCTTACTCTTGATAGAACGAACGACACTGGCAGTTTTCTCCGGATCAGCATCCACATGCCGATAATCACAGAATAATTCCAGATTCCCAATCGGTTCTGTCTTCAACTTAATATTGGAATGACCAAGTCTTGATGCCCAGGCCTCATAAACACAAGTCATCATCGCATCAAAATTATCTTCACAGGTAAAAACAGTCATAATAGCCTCCAGAATACAAAAAATAACGAAAATTACATCTGTCCAAACAAAGTTTTCGAAGAATCTTCTACAGTGACTTCAGATTGAAAATTAAAATCATCAAATAAAGAAAGCTGTCGATAGGTCTGTGGATGATCGATCTCCCAATTTTGCTTTCCATCCTCACCAATCAGCTGCCTGGTAATAAAATCTTCCTCAATCGGTATCCGATACATCATCTTCCCGCTGCAGGTGATAAAATACTTCGCACGTTTTAATACAATCCCCATTTTCTTCAAATGCTCAAAATTAAGAGTTCCATGTTTGCGTGCCTTTACAATACGAAATGCAGACTTTGTCCCAATTCCAGGAACACGAAGCAACACATCATAAGAAGCACGATTGATCTCAACTGGATAAATATCAAGGTGACGTAACGCCCAGTCACACTTTGGATCAAGCATCGTATTAAAATTCGGCCGATCTACAGAAAGTAATTCATCTGCCTTAAATCCGTAAAACCGTAGCAGCCAGTCTGCCTGATACAGACGGTGTTCCCGAAGAAGCGGCGGTGCGGTTCCAAGAGCTGGCAGATTAGAATCCTCATTCAAAGGAACATAAGCAGAATAAAACACACGTTTCAAGTCATACTGCTGATATAATTTCTGCGTTGTCGATAAAAGCTGCAGATCACTCTCCCCAGTTGCGCCAATGATCATCTGTGTACTTTGACCGGCAGGAACAAAAGAAGCTGGTTTCCCATTATTTTGCAAACGTAAAGTATTCTTAAGAGAAGGATCTGCAAGTGTCAATGGGGAAGAACCAGTCTGAATCCGCTGATAAGGATTCTCTTGAAAGATCGTATGCTTCAAATACTTATTACTTTGAGAACGTTCCATAGAGGCATCTTTTCCGATCATCAACCGATGATCCACGATTCCATTCTGAATCTGACGAATTGGAGCAACAAGTTTCTTCGGATTCTTATGAGGAGCCAGTTTCTTAAGCCCGTCAATCGTAGGAAGTTCCAGATTCACACTCATACGATCGACAAGATATCCCATATTCGTGATCAATTCATCCGAAGTGCCAGGAATCGCTTTCACATGGATATATCCATTAAAATGGTACTTTGTACGAAGCAGATAAATCGCCTGATACATCAATTCCATCGTATAAGTCGGACTCTTTACGATTCCAGAGCTTAAAAATAACCCTTCAATATAATTTCTTCGATAAAATTCCACAACAAGTGTACAGATCTCGTCCGGAGTAAATGTTGTACGAACCCTGTCATTACTTACTCGGTTTAGACAATACTTACAATCATAAATACATTCATTGCTAAGTAAAATCTTAAGCAAAGACACACAGCGCCCATCCGAAGAAAAACTATGACAGATTCCAGCAGCCTCTGTATTCCCGAGCATTCCTTTCTTTCCACGGCGGGAAGAACCACTGGAAGTACAGGCGACATCGTATTTTGCTGCATCAGCTAAAATCTTCAATTTTTCATTTAAAGATAAATCTTTTGATGAGATTTCCATATTAACAGCTCCTTTCGAATGTATGTTCTAGTTTAGCATAAATAAACGTAATTTACAAATTGTATTTTGATCTGATCATTACATATATTTGAAAAAAACCACCACATTAGTGACCATTAAGATCATAAATGTGATGGCTTTTTTCTAGCCAAGAATCTTCTTATTCGATACAGCTGCATCCTGATAAGAATATGACTTGGTTGTCAGAGATTCTAAAATCTGCTCAGGATGAACAATGGCATCTTCTAAAGATGTGACATAAAGCTTTTTATTACCGAAGCGGGAAGCTTCGTCGATCGCAACATCAGCAGCAATCACAATATAATCAGCTTCATCGATCTGTTCAGGGGAAAACTGATTTTGAATTCCCATAGCTCCCTGTGTTTCCACAGAAAGGTCAACGCCAAGTTTCTTACCTGCCTGTTCTAGTTTCTCTGCCGCAACATAGGTTTGAACCATTCCAGTCGGGCATTTTGTTACACACAAAATTTTCATGAAATCCTCCAATCGTATGTTACTCCTTCTTGATAGTCAGTATAGCATGAGATGGTAGAAAAGGAAAAGCAGAATGATAGAAAAAATAGTTTTTGTTAAAAGTGCATAGAAATAAAGTGAAAATATTGTTAATATCGACCATAAACAACAACTTGTAAAGAGGACCGTACAAGTTTTAAAATAAGAATCATAAGGAAGGAGGATGTCAAGCATGGGAAAGAACAAAGGAGAAATGAAATATCACACATTAAAGGAATCACTGAAGAATGATATTTTATCTGGTGTCTATCAACCGGGAGATAAGATGCCGTCAGAGAATCAACTAGTACAGGAATATGATCTTAGCCGCCATACCGTACGTAAGGCGCTGTCAATTCTGGAAGAAGAAGGTTATATCATTGCAGTTCATGGAAAGGGAACGTTTTGTACAGAACGGGCACTTCATAAAAAGGAATCAAAGAACATTGCAGTGGTTACAACCTATATTTCTGATTATATATTCCCTAGATTGATCCAAGGAATCAACAGTGTCCTTTCCAAAGATGGATACAGCATTATTTTTAAGACAACAGAAAATAGCAGACGAGGAGAGACAGCATGTCTTGAAGATATTCTTACAAAAGATATTGATGGCTTGATCATTGAGCCAAGTAAAAGTGAGATTGTATGCAGACATCCAAAACTTTATGAGAATCTTGATAAATATGAAATTCCCTACATTTTTATTCACGGAGTCTATGAGGAGATGAAAGACAAACCCCACATTCTTATGGACGACTGTAAAGGAGGTTATCTGCTTACAAAATATCTGATCGATATGGGACATCAACATATCGTAGGAGTTTTTAAAGCAGATGATCATCAAGGAAGAGAACGACATAAAGGTTATGTGATGGCACTTCAGGAAGCAGGATATCAATATGATCCAGATATGGTTGTCTGGTTTCATACAGAAGATCGTCAGACGAAACCAGTAACATCGGTTGTTCAGATGATAAAGGATCAAAGAAAGATGGATGCAGTTGTCTGTTACAATGACCAGATCGCATTTTCAATCATTGGAGGATTGCATCAGATCGGTGTTTCAATTCCAGAAGACTTGTCGATCACAGGATATGATAATTCAATGCTTGCACATCAGCATCCACTTTCTTTAACGACTATTGCTCATCCACAGGAAAAACTTGGCGAGATGGCAGGACAGTTGTTGCTAGAAAAGATACAAAGGTGGATCAGACAAAGACATGAAAACAGAAGTATTTGATCGAACCGAAATTGGTGATCGGAAACTCATGTAAAAATAGGAATCAAGAATAGATATAAAACTGGGAGGCAAAAAATGGAACTTAAAAAAAATTACAAATTTTGGTTTGCAACAGGGTCACAGGATTTATATGGAGATGAATGTTTAAGCCATGTGGCAAAACATGCACAGATCATTGTGCAGAATTTCAATGAAAGTGGCATCTTACCATTTGAAGTTGTATGGAAACCGACATTAATTGATAGTACTTCGATCAGAAGAACATTTGAAGAAGCAAATGCAGATGAAGAATGTGCCGGTGTCATCACATGGATGCACACATTCTCCCCAGCAAAATCATGGATCGCAGGATTACAGGCATTTAAGAAACCATTATTACATCTTCACACACAGTTTAATGAAGAAATCCCATATGACACGATTGATATGGATTTTATGAATGAAAACCAGTCAGCACATGGTGACAGGGAATTTGGACATATCGTAACAAGAATGGGAATCCCAAGAGAAGTTGTTGTTGGATATTATGAATCAAAAGAAGTGAAAGAAAAGATCGCATCTTGGATGAGAAGTGCAATCGGAATGGTGGAAAGTAAAAATATCCGTGTGGTAAGGATTGCGGATAATATGAGAAATGTTGCGGTTACAGAAGGTGATAAAGTCGAAGCACAGATTAAATTTGGATGGGAGATCGATGCATATCCAGTCAATGAAGTTGTAGATTATGTCAATGCAGTCAGCAAAGGTGATATTGATGCACTGACACAGTTATATTATGAAAAATACAATCTTTTATTAGAGGGCAGAGATCCGATCGAATTTAAGAAACATGTAGAGGTACAGGCAGGAATCGAGATCGGATTGGAAAAATTCTTAAAAGACCATGATTATCAGGCAGTTGTTACACACTTTGGCGATCTTGGTGGATTAAAACAGCTTCCAGGACTTGCGATTCAGAGATTAATGGAAAAAGGTTATGGATTTGGTGCAGAAGGTGACTGGAAGACAGCAGCAATGGTACGACTGATGAAAGTTATGACAGCAGGAAAGAAAGATGCCAAAGGAACATCATTTATGGAAGATTATACATATAATTTTGTTCCGGGAAAAGAGGGTATCTTAGAAGCTCATATGTTGGAAGTATGCCCAACGATCGCGGATGGTCCTGTTTCAATCAAAGTAAATCCATTATCTATGGGAGATCGTGAAGATCCTGCAAGACTTGTATTTACAGCAAAAGAAGGAGAAGGAATAGCCACTTCTTTGATCGATCTTGGACATCGTTTCCGCCTGATCATTAATAAAGTGGATTGTAAAAAGACAGAAAAACCAATGCCAGAGCTTCCAGTAGCGACGGCATTCTGGACACCAAAACCAGATCTTTATAAAGGAGCAGAGGCATGGATCTTAGCTGGTGGAGCACATCATACAGCATTTTCTTATGATCTTAGTGTAGATCAGATGGTTGCATGGGCAGAGGCTATGGGAATTGAGAGTGTTGTCATTGATGAGAATACAGATATCAGAATATTAAAGAATGAATTAAGATGGAATGAAGTAGTTTATCGTTAGAAAATGGAGGTAGTATCATGGAAACAAAGCAAATGATCGCAGATGGAAAAACAGCATTGGGAATCGAATTTGGATCAACAAGGATCAAAGTTGTACTGATCGACAAAGATCATCATCCGATCGCATCCGGAAGCCATGACTGGGAAAATCGTCTGGAGAATAATATATGGACTTATACATTAGAAGACATCTGGAGTGGACTACAAGACAGTTACCAAAACTTGGTAAACGACGTGAAAGAAAAATATGATATTACACTAACTAAGGTTGGAAGTATCGGATTTAGTGCGATGATGCATGGATATATGGCATTTGATAAAGATGGAGAATTGTTAGTGCCATTCCGAACATGGAGAAATACAATGACAGAAGAAGCTTCTGAGAAATTAACGGAAGCATTTTCTTATCACATTCCTCAAAGATGGAGTATCGCACATCTGTATCAGGCAATTTTAAAAGAAGAAGAACATGTAAAAGATATTGATTATCTGACAACACTGGCAGGATATGTCCATTGGAAATTAACAGGTGAAAAGGTGCTCGGTGTTGGAGAAGCGTCTGGAATGTTTCCCAATCGATATCGAAACAAAAGATTATAACCAGACGATGATCAAGACATTTGACGACCTGATCAAAGATAAAAAATTTGGATGGAAATTAGAAAATATCTTACCAAAAGTTTTAATAGCTGGAGATAAAGCGGGTATCTTAAGCGAAGAAGGAGCAAAATTATTAGATCCATCTGGTAATCTGGAAGCTGGAATTCCTTTATGTCCTCCAGAAGGAGATGCAGGAACTGGAATGGTTGCGACAAACAGCGTGACAAGAAAAACAGGAAATGTATCTGCAGGAACAAGTGTTTTTGCAATGATCGTTTTAGAGAAAGAATTAAAGAAAGTTTATGATGAGATCGATCTTGTCACAACGCCATCAGGTGATCTTGTGGGTATGGTACATTGTAATAACTGTACATCAGATCTGAATGCATGGGTCAACTTATTTAAAGAATTTGCACAGAACTTTGGTGTGGAAGATGTAGATATGGATCAGCTTTATGGAACTCTTTACAATAAAGCATTAGAAGGTGACAAGGATTGTGGTGGATTACTTGCATACAACTATTTCTCAGGAGAACATATCACAGGATTTGAAGAAGGAAGGCCATTATTTGTAAGAAAACCAGATAGTAATTTTAATCTTGCAAACTTTATGAGAGTTCATCTATACACAGCACTTGGAGCTTTGAAGACGGGGCTTGATATCTTGATGAAAGAAGAAGATGTCAAAGTTGATAAAATGCTGGGACATGGTGGATTATTCAAAACAGAAGGTGTTGGACAAAAGATCATGGCAGCAGCTGTGAATGCACCAGTATCAGTTATGAAAACAGCTGGAGAAGGTGGTGCATGGGGAATGGCGATCCTTGCAGCCTATATGCTGGATAAAGCAGAAGATGAGACGCTTGATACCTATCTTTCTGACAAAGTATTTGCAGGGGAAGAAGGTACAACGATCGCTCCAGATGAAAAAGATGTGGAAGGCTTTGATGAATTTATCAAACAATATCAAAAAGGTCTTGCACTTGAACGAGTTGCAATTGATGTCATGTAAAAAGGAGACGAAAAATGTTAGAACAATTAAAAAAAGAAGTCTATGAAGCAAATATGGAACTTCCTAAAAGAGGTCTGATCACATATACATGGGGAAATGTCAGTGGAATTGATAGAGAAAGTGGTTTATTTGTTATTAAACCAAGTGGTGTGGATTATGATAAACTTTCTCCAGAAGATATGGTTGTCATGGATCTTGATGGAAACAGAGTGGAAGGAGATTTAAATCCATCTTCTGATACACCAACGCATATTGAATTATATAAAGCATTCAAAGATTTAGGAGGAATTGTACATACACATTCCCCATGGGCAACATCATGGGCACAGGCGGGGAGAAGTATTCCATGCTATGGAACAACACATGCAGATTACTTCTATGGAGAAATTCCATGTGCAAGAAGTCTCACAAAAGAAGAAATTGAAGAAGCCTATGAGAAGAATACAGGATTGGTGATCATTGAGACATTTAAAGATAAGAATCCAGTTTATGTTCCAGGAGTGCTTTGTACAAATCATGGAACATGATCATTTTCAGGTCATGGCGATCGGCTATCTCCTTGTAATCGGAGATATAATCGGCATAAGGCAGGTCGGGGATGATCATTCCGTCTACGCTGGCCTCTACGCAACTGGCGCAGAATTTCTCGAAACCGTATTGCATGATAGGATTCAGGTAGCCCATCAGGATGATCGGGATCTGTATTTCGCTTCGGATCTCTTTCAATTGCTCGAATAGGAGGTGGAGTGACATCCCGTTACGCAACGCTTGCGTGGCGGCCTCTTGGATGACGGGGCCGTCTGCCATCGGGTCGGAGAAAGGGATTCCTACTTCTACCATGTGGATACCTTTAGCCTGTAAGGCTTTTAAGATGCTTGCCGTATCGTTTAAGTTCGGATAACCGGCGGTGAAATAGACGGAGAGTATTCCGTCTTTCTGGGTCTGGAATAAGTTTGTGATGCGATTCATTACTGTTAGATGTAAAATTTGTTGGATGAAATTCTTTAGTTTGTCGATGTCTTTCAATCCCGGCTCAATCTCGAAGCCACTGTTGAGGTCGATACCTGCGAAACGGGGATGCCGGAAGTTCCGGATCGCCTCTGCGTTTTCCGGACGGATGCCTCCGCTGAGCAAGAAGGGAGTCTCTCCTTTATACTCGGTTAGGATGGACCAATCGAAACGTTTGCCTGAGCCTCCATAGCCCTCGCATCTCGTATCGAAAAGGAAATAATCCACTCGGCCCTCATACTCCTTGGTCTTCTTGAAATCCTCTTTGGAGGCGATCGGGAAGGCTTTGATTAAGGAGTATCCTCTTTTCTGTAGGGTGTGGCAATCTTCCGGCGATTCGTTACCGTGAAGTTGGAGATAGTCTAGCTTGTAGGCGGAGGCTGTCTCCATCATGGACTCGATGGTAGCGTTGACGAAAACGCCCACATTTTTTAGTTGATAGTTGACAGTTGACAGTTGACAGTTGCGACAAGCGGTATTTAACTGTCAATTGTCCACTGTCCACTGTCCACTGCTTCGTCGGGCTTTGCCCGATGAAGCGCGGGGAGCGTTCGTAGAAGATGAGGCCGATCCAGTTGACGGCTAGGGCGGAGACTTCTTGGATGTTCCGGGAGTCTCGCATTCCGCATACTTTGATGATCATGCCAGTCCTCCTATAAAATCGGCTAGGGTATCGCCCGGCCTCTCGGTTTTCATGAAGGTCTCTCCGATCAGGAATCCGCGGAAACCGGCCTCACGCAATCGGCGTACGGTATCGGTCTCGGAGATTCCGCTCTCGGACACTAAAAGAGGGGAGAAGCCTCGCATCTTATCGACCAACTTGAATGAGTTGTTTACGTCCGTATGGAAGGTGCCGAGATTGCGGTTGTTCACGCCGAGCATATCGATATCCGCATTCAGGTATTTGAGCTCGTCCTCGCTATGGACTTCCAGCAAGACTTCCAATTGCAGGCTATGGGCGGTCTCGGCGAGTACCCGGCATTCTTCTTCTGTAAGGGCGGCGGCGATCAACAAGACAGCGTCGGCGCCTATCACCCGGGCTTGGAAGAGTTGGTAGGTATCGATGATGAAGTCCTTGCGAAGTAACGGGAGATCCACCAGCTTGCGGGCCTTTTGCAAGTCGCCCAAGGAACCTCCGAAGAAATCCCCGTCCGTAAGGATCGAGCAGGCGGAGGCGCCTCCGGCCTCGTAAGCGGGCACCACGTCGGCGATATTCGCACCCGGATGCAGCCAGCCTTTGGAGGGGCTTTTACGCTTGAACTCGGCGATAATACCGGAGGGGGATGATTCCAGCGCCGCACGCATGGGAACGTGTGTCACGCTCCATACGGTCGCTACCTAGAGCCAATAAGGTCTGTAAGCTTACGGCCTGTTTCTGCCGGGCTACCTCGATGCGCTTATTGGCGATAATATCTTGTAAGATGTCCTTTTTCATAGGATATGTTTCTTTATCTTTGGTTCAAAGATATAAATTTACGGAATGTAGCCAATGCTTTTCCGCTTTCCAATGATTCACGTGCCTCGGCGATACACGTCTCGATCTTCTTCTCTGGACAGATCACTTGGATGGCGAAAGCGGAGTTGGCGATCACGCAGCTCTTTTGGGCCTCGGTAGCCCTGTTCCCTAATACGGCGTCGAAGATACGGGCCGCTTCCTCCGGGGTCTCTCCGCCATCGAGGTCCGCTTCCGTGCAACGTTTGAATCCGAGCATCTCCGGGGTATAAAGCTTCTCTTTCTCCGGCATGGCTACCTTGAAATCGGCCGTGAGGGAGATCTCGTCGTAACCGTCCAAGCTATGTACCACGGCAAAGCGAGTGCCGCTCTCTTGGTACGTATAATTATATAGGCGGAGTAGCGGGAGGTTATATACGCCTAACAATTGGTAAGTAGGCATGACCGGGTTGACCAGCGGGCCGAGCATATTGAAGAAACTGCGCACGCCGAGGCTCTTCCGTACCGGAGCTACCGCTTTCAGCGCCGGGTTGAACAAGGGTGCGTGGAGGTAGGCGATATGGCAGGTATCCATGGAGGTACGTAGCTTATCGATATCGTTCGTGAATTTTACGCCGTGTTGCTCCATCACGTTGCTGGCGCCGCTCACTGAGGTAGCCCCGTAGTTACCGTGCTTTACGACATTGTAACCGGCACCGGCCACTACGAAGCAGGAACAGGTACTGATGTTGAACGTGTTTTTCCCGTCGCCTCCGGTACCTACGATATCGATCGGCTTGTATTCGCTTAGATCTACCGGTACACGCATCTCCAGCAAAGCTTCCCGGAATCCGGTCAATTCCTCTACGGAGATACTGCGCATCAGGAATACGGTGATCAGACTGGCGATCTGGGAATCGTTGTAGCGTCCCTCCGCTATATTCTGGAGGATATTCCGGGCTTCTTCCCGGCCTAGATATTGGTGCTCGAATAATCTGTATAATATTTGCTTCATGTCTGTAATGTGTTGAATGATAAAATATTGCAGTTTTGCGATATTTCTTTATCGAAAAACTTTTGTTTCTCTAGGGGAAAACTCTTGTTTCTTGCTTGAGAAACATTAGTTTCACCATAGAGAAACTGATGTTTCGTTAGGAAGAAACTATAAGTGCCTTAGGAGGTAATTAGCGTTTCAGCCAGTTCTCTATAATTGTCTTCCCTTTGGGTGTCAACACGGATTCCGGATGGAATTGGATACCTCGTACATTGTACTCACGATGGCGCAAGCCCATGATCTGTCCTTCTTCCGTATCGACCGCCGTAATTTCCAGACAATCCGGGAAGTTTTCCTTGGAGACCGCCCAAGAATGATAACGCCCAACACGTATACCCGGTTCCAGTCCCTCGAAGATAGGATCTTTAGCGACAATCCGTATATCGGAGCAAACGCCGTGATGCACGTCGGTAAGGTTTATCAATGTGGCGCCGAATGCCTCGCCGATGGCCTGCTCGCCTAGGCAGACACCTAGGATGCTCTTTGTCGGGGCGTACCGGCGGATCAAGGGGAGGAGGATGCCGGCTTCCTCGGGGATGCCCGGTCCCGGGGATAGTAAGATCTTATCGAAACGCTCTATCTCTTCCAAGGAGATCTTGTCGTTGCGGTGTACCTCTACATCCGCACCCAGTTCCTTCAATATATGTAGCAAATTGTAGGTGAAGGAATCGTAATTATCAAATAATAATATCTTCATTTTATATATATTGTTGTTGTTGTAGAGACGGGGCGTGCCCCGTCTCATCCTTTCAAAATGGTAACTTAAAATACTATCAGACTGTGGGAGACGGGGCACGCCCCGTCTCTACAACCGGATAATCAATTGATTAATTTCTCCGCTAGATCTATCGCCTTCTTCAAGGCTCCCAGCTTATTGTTTACCTCTTGCAATTCACGCTCATCGTTGCTCTTAGCCACGATCCCGGCTCCCGCCTGATAGTAAAGTACGTTGCCACGGCTGACGAAGGTACGGATCGTGATCGCTTGGTTCAAATCACCATCCAGACCGATAAAGCCGATACAGCCGCCGTAAGCACCCCGGTTATGATGCTCGATGTCGGTGATCAGTTGCATGGCCCCGTACTTTGGGGGCTCCGCTCAACGTGCCGGCGGGGAAGGTATCGACGTAGGTCTTTACCGGGTCGCTATCGGCGTTGATCTCGCCGCTCACACGGGATACGAGGTGGATGACGTGGCTGTAGTATTGTACCTCCTTATAGAAATCCACTTGCACGTCGTGGGCGTTCCGCTAGTCGTTGCGGCGAGGTCTACCAGCATCACGTGCTCGGCGTTCTCCTTGGGGTCGGCTAGCAGGGCCTCGGTACGTTGTTTGTCTACCTCGATATTACCGGTACGGAAAAGCGGTCCCGGCGATCGGGTCGATGCTGGCGTGTCTGCCCGTTACCTTGCAATGCGTCTCGGGGAAGAGCCGAAGATACGGAAACCTCCGAAATCGAAGTAGAACAAATAAGGAGAGGGATTGATGCTGCGAAGAGCCCGGTACACCTTGAAGTCGTCTCCCTTGAACGGTTGCTCGAAGCGACGGCTCAATACGATCTGGAAGACATCTCCCCTGAGGCAGTGCTTGATGCCTTGGCGGACCATCGCCTTGTATTCCTCGCCGGTGATCGGGGAGGTCTCGGGACCCGCTGTCTGGAAGTTATAGGAGGCGAAGTTACGGTTCTCGATCAATGTCTCGATTTCTTCCAGCCGGCTAGCCTCGTCCTCTTGGAGCATCTCCACTAGGGTCAACTCGTTCTTGAAATGATTGAAGACAAGGATATACTTATATAATATGTATAGCATATCGGGGGCGTCGTTCTCCTCGTGATGAACTTCCATGACCGGGATGTTCTCGAAATAACGGACGGCATCGAAAGCCGTGTAGCCGAATAATCCGCAGACCTTCTTGTCCGCTCCCTCCACCTTGAAGCGGCCGAGAAAAGCGTTCATCGCCTCCGGTACGTTATAGTCTTCGGTGAGCGGGGTAACCTCACGGGTCTCGTCGGGGAAGGTCGCCGTGCATTCCCCGTTGTTGATACCGATGCTCGCCAAGGGGCGGAGCGCTATAAAGGAAAGGCTATTCTCGTTTCCGTGGAAGTCCGAGCTTTCCAACAGGGCCGATTCCGGGTAGATATCCCGCACTTTCAGATAGATGCTTACGGGAGTGTGAAGGTCGCCCATCACCTTCTTGCTTATCGTTTTGAAAGAATAATTCATGATAATTTATAATTAATGTAGGTGTCCATATCTTTATCGCCACGGCCCGAGACAGTCAGTACCACCACGTCTTCCGGCTTGAAGTTTACCTTGGCCAAGGCTCCCAAGGCATGGGCGCTTTCCAAGGCCGGGATGATTCCTTCCAAACGGGTCAACTCGAAAGCAGCCTCCAACGCCTCGTCATCATCGACCGCTAGGATTTGCGCACGGTGCTCTACGGAGAGGTTCGCGTGGATCGGGCCGATGCCCGGGTAATCCAAGCCGGCGGAAACAGAATAAGGTTCCTCGATCTGTCCGTCCTCGTTCTGCATGACCAAGGTACGTGCCCCGTGGATGATGCCCTCTTTACCCAATTGGATCGTGGCGGCGCTCATGCCGGAGTGGATGCCCTTGCCGCCGGCCTCGGCCAAGACGATCTTCACCCGCTCGTCGTCCATGAAATGATAGATCGTACCGGCGGCGTTACTTCCCCCGCCTACGCAGGCGATCAGGTAATCCGGGTGATCCCTTCCTTCCTTCTCCAGCAGTTGCTTCTTGATCTCCTCGCTGATAACGGATTGCAGCCGGGCTACCATATCCGGATAAGGATGGGGGCCTACCGTAGAACCGATAATATAATACGTATCCGAAGGATGACAGCACCAGTCACGGATCGCCTCGTTCGTGGCGTCTTTCAAGGTCATGTTTCCCGAGGTCACGGGCACGACGGTAGCTCCCAGCATCTCCATCTTCTGTACGTTGGCATGTTGGCGTTCCACGTCTGTCTTCCCCATATAAACGATACATTCCATATTCATCAAGGCACATACCGTAGCCGTAGCCACTCCATGCTGTCCGGCACCCGTCTCGGCGATGATACGGGTCTTCCCCATGCGGCGGGCTAGGAGGATCTGGCCGATCGTATTGTTGATCTTATGTGCTCCGGTATGGTTCAAGTCTTCCCGTTTCAAATAGATCTTGCATCCGTATTTCTCGCTCAACCGTTTGGCCAAGTAAAGAGGGGGAGGGGCGGCCTACATAATCACGCAATAACTGATCGAACTCTTCCTTGAAGCTATCGCTCTCCAACACTTGCAGATAGGTATTCTGTAAATTTTCCACGCATTGATGAAGGATCTCGGGAACATAGGCCCCGCCGAACTCACCATAGTAACCATTCTTGTCAACTTGATACGTTTTCATCGTTCTATCTGTTATTATTTATTTTTTGTCTTTTCGAATCTTGGTAATTGCCCTAAACGAAAAAAGGCCTGCCGCAAGTGCGACAGACCTTTTATTATATCACGATAGTATATACATGAGGGCTGGTTCCTTACGACCTTATGAGT
>ENA-OQBD01000707-OQBD01000707.1-human-gut-metagenome-genome-assembly--contig:-NODE-707-length-17268-cov-3.097369_pt1 | contig 17268 bp, 17 predicted proteins | sample MGYA00242742_ERZ504543 | MGnify/ENA primary metagenome ERZ504543 (study PRJEB26092, sample SAMD00036239) | human gut metagenome | host: Homo sapiens | study: EMG produced TPA metagenomics assembly of...
AAATGTCGATTGGATGATGTATCGGATGGTTTCTTCAATGGATACAACGTGAGGAGCTATTACAACTTTCGATATGGAATTCCATAAAGAGATAGAGTGAATTTCGAAACTGTCAAGTAATCAGTCGAATAAACAATTCCAAATTGTCAACCAATAAGTTTTTTCATATATATCTAATGTTTTAGATAATACAGTCCCCATTCCTTGTGCAAAAAGGCATTCGTCAAATAATTTGTGAATAAGAACCAATGCCTTTGGTATCTCCCTGTGCAAAATCTATCTGTGCCATCTCGACGGGTAGCCTTCATAAGTGCATTTTTCAATTTTTATTGCGGCATTCAAGTAACGTTCATCACCAGACACTCGGTACGCATGAACGAACAACAATCCAAACAAGGCGCTGCCCGAAGATTCAAATCGTTCGTTAGGATTGAATACCAAACAACTGAATCCTCCATCTGCTTTCTGAAAAGGCAGCAGATGGTTACTCAAGTTTAGTATTCGTTTCTTGTTTCCAGGTAAATCGGCAGTTTCGATAAGTCCTAAGACATACCATCCCCATCCGCGTGCCCAATCAAATACTCCCAAGGGCTTATGTGAGGCTAAGTCGTATGCATGTGGGGGAAATACTTCTTCCCATAAGCAATGATCGTATTCTTCAATTTGTCGGATGGCTAAATCACTGAAATCGCATTGGTGTAAAAAGGGACAAACCAATCCGATGGTATCGACAAAGCGAATGTGAGGTAATGTTTTCCGATAAGGTATAGTCTGTTCAGTTTGTTGATAAGATATAAAGTGTTCTTTAATCTCTTTTTCTGTTTCCATATAAAGTGCATCTTTCTTTTTTAAGACATACGCCAATAGCGATTGGTCTATCTGCCAATTTTCTTTTATGTTCCGGAGTCAGTTTAGCCAGCAACCCTGCAGGCCCAGCTACGAAAACAGCACCCACCAAGATCATCAAGATAACCGTAAAGCCCCGCATAAATTGCTTAAAGTTGTTCCCCAGATACCGTCCGATCAATTCAGGAAGACTTTCTCCATCATGCCGCAACGAAAGCATTCCCGATAGGAAATCATGGGTAGCGCCCGCAAATATACTTCCCAATACGATCCAAAGGAAAGAAGCTACCCCAAATTTAGCCCCCATGATAGCGCCGAAAATAGGTCCCAGACCCGCTATATTCAAAAATTGAATCATGAAAATCTTCCAAGTAGGCAAGGGTATATAATCGACACCATCTTGTTTCGTGAAAGCAGGAGTAACCCGGGAGGGATCTACGCCAAACACCCGCTCGACAAATTTACCATACGTAAAATATCCAACGATAAGGGCTATCAGACAACATGTAAAAGTAATCATGGTTTTCTAAAGAATTAAATTGTCAAAGGAAAAGGTATATACGAGAAAACCGTACCAAGGGCATTCTAACGAGTAATTGTCAGAATGCCCTTAGTACGGTCTTTGTATGAATCAATTAATTAAGTAAACGCTTAACCGTCTCGGAAATCATCCGTCCTCGCTCTTCCTGCCAATGCTTTTGAGGCTACACCCATTACCTTACCCATATCTTTCGGGCCAGCGCACCAACTTGAGCGATAATAGCTTTCAATTCTTTCTCCAATTCCTCGGCAGACATTTGTTGAGGCAAATATTTCTCAATCACTTTTACTTGCTCCAACTCAACATCCGCTAGGTCTTGACGGCCCTGTTGCACATAAATCGTAGCGGAATCTTTCCCTTGTTTCACCAACTTCTGCATGATCTTCAAGGCATCCGCATCCGTCAGCGTATCATTGGCTCCCGGAGCAGTTTTCGCTTCCAAGAAAAATTTCTTTACATTTCTCAATGTCTCCAAGGCGACTTTATCTTTCGCCTTCATCGCGTTTTTAATGTCTTCACTGACTTGTTCAAATAAATCCATATCCTTATTATATTATTAACTATCGGAAACTGATCACTTGTTTACCCCCCCGCTGAGAATCTTGGCGAGGTTGGTTAGTCGGTTGCTTCGCCGTTGTCGGAACCGATACTTGAATATCCTCTCCCGCTACTTTGGAACGGGCACGGGCTACGATCTTCGGATCCCGGTTATAAGTCGGATTATCCTCTATCAAAGCGATCAAGGCATCATCGTCCAACTCTTCCTGAGTCAAAACTACCGCTTTCGCACGAGAGGTAAAACGACCCGCCTTTTGTGCGGAAGCACCATAATATTTACCAATCAAATCACGCTCCTTACGCTCTTTCTCGATTCGCTCTTCTTCTAAACGCAATTCTTCCTCTGTCATCTGAGCGGCTTCAGTCCTGCGTTTATCAGCGATCAATGGAATATCATCCATCGTAAATCCAGTAGCGAGGATCGTCATTTTCACTTTATTACCTAATGTATTATCCACGGCAGTACCCCAAATAACCTCTATATCGCGGTTGAACTCGGACATAAAGTTATGCACGTCGTTCATCTCCTCCATGCGCAACTCGGCTTCCTCGCTGAAATATACGTTGAACAGGATTTTCTTGGCGTTCTTTACGTCGTTGTTACTTAATAGCGGAGAATTCAGAGCGTCTTCCACCGCTTGGCGAACACGTCCTTCTCCTTCACCAAAACCATTACTCATCAAAGCGACACCACCATCTTTCATCGTGGTGTTAACATCGGCGAAGTCGAGGTTGATAATACCCGGAAGCGTAATGATCTCCGCGATACTCTTGGCGGCGATCGTCAAGGTATCATCGGCCTTGCCGAAAGCGTTCATCACGGAAAGGTCCGAATAAATCTCACGCAAACGCTCGTTATTGATCACCAATAAGGCATCCACGTTTTTCGCGATCTCCTCCACACCATTCAAGGCCTGTATAATCTTACGCTCACCCTCGAACAAGAAAGGAATGGTTACGATACCTACCGTCAATATTCCCATATCCTTCGCGATACGAGCGATAACCGGAGCGGCACCCGTACCGGTACCACCACCCATACCAGCGGTAATAAATACCATCTTCGTACCGTCGTTCAACATACCTCGAAGATCGTCCAGACTCTCCTCGGCCGCCATCATCGCACGTTCCGGCTTATTTCCTGCGCCCAATCCCTGCGTGATCTCACGTCCCAGCAATAACTTGATAGGAACATCCGAACGGTTCAAGGCTTGATTATCCGTATTACATAACACGAATGTAACATCGTGTATGCCCTCCTTATACATATGAGTAACAGCGTTTCCGCCACCGCCTCCAACACCAATCACCTTAATGATTTTGGGAGTATCCGTAGGATAATTAAAATTTAATATTGTATCGTCCATTGTCTTCCGGTTTTATTACATTCGTAGATCACGTTATTTACTCTCGTTATCATCGTCATCGAAGAGGGTTTTACCAAAGGTATCGATTCCTTTTGTCAACCGCCCGAACAAGCCGGGACCTTTTTTCTTCTCTTTCTTCGGCTTCTCCTTGACGGGTTCCGGAGTCGGTTCCACTGTCGGTTCAGGCTCAACCACCGGCTCAATCTTAGGCTCCGGTTTAGGAGGAATATATAACGCGCAATTCTTAGTTCCTTTCGCCAAGAGGCCGACGGCTACCGCATATTCGGGATTGCTGGCAACCACTAAATCACCACTAGCGACAATCCCCTTGCGAACCGCTGAATAGCGAACCTCCATCTTCAAGCGTTCGCTCATAACAGCCGGTAAATTCTTCAAAGCGGCGCCTCCACCCGTAATCACGATGCCAGCACCGAGAACGCTCATCAAGCCTGTAGCCTCCAGACGAGCATATACATTCTCTAAGATCTCATCCATACGGGCCTCGATCACACCGTTCAACTCGGCCAGCTTAATCTCACGCAAGCCCATTCCATCCGCTAAACTCACTTGGATGGTCATATCATTATCCCGGTCCGCTTTCGCGCTACCATAAGTGATCTTCAAGCGTTCCGCCTCAGACTCTACAACCCTGAGATTGGTTATATCTTTTGTTATCAAATTACCTCCAAAGGGAACAACGGAAAGGCTGGCCAACTTACCACCCTTATAGACAGTTATCGTCGTCACGCCGGCACCGAAGCCGATCAAGGCGCAACCCAAGTCCTTCTCATTGTCGCTCAAGACCACATCACCCAACGCTAGGGGCGACACGAGAATACCGGCGATCTCGATCTTCGCTTGTTCCGAGATGCTATTGATAATATTTAATTTCAAGGAAGGACGTCCAACAATCAACTTGTAACGAGCCTCGATACGGCTACAAGGCACGCCCACCGGGTTGGACTCTGGTTTATCATCTAAAAAATAGGAAGGAGAAACCACATCAAGAACGGTCAACATATCCGGACGATAATCCTTACACTCTTGATAAAGAGAGTCTATGATCTCCTCCGTGACCACTCCTTCCGTTCCCAACACCTTGCAAACCGTATGCTCGATAGAACGGAGTGACTGGCCACCCAGTCCCACATATACCTGCCCGATCTTGGCCCCCCCAGTTTATTCTCCAACTTGAGGATCAAGCGTCTTATCTTACTCGCCGTCTCCTTCACGTTATATACACATCCTCTTCGTATGCAGGTGCCGGAGTTCTCAACTTCGTAGGCGATGATTGAAAGAGCGCCCGTCGCATTCTTAGTCCCCACCATTCCTACCATATGGGAGGTACCTAGGTCAATAGCTGCTATAAAGTCTGTGTATGCCATATCATCTATTTTTTAGTACAAACAATCTGATTCTTATATTTTAAATTAATCATACTGTACTTTTCCCAACCCACTTTAGGGATCGCTTGTTCATAGAAAAGCTTTAAATTCGCAAGCTTTTCTTCGAATTCATCCAAAGTACCCAACATGATCCGGTGGTTACCCACTCTTGGAATAAGTTCTATATCATTATCCGGATAGACATAGATTTGTTCAATCTGGTCATTCCAGAACTCATTCTCTTGCAAAAATAATGCAAATTTGTATAAGTCGGTCACCGCAAGCTCTTTTTCCACATATCCACTCACAATTGGCACATGCGCAGCATACCGACGACTGATCGGCATGGTGGTTCCCAGATTATCCACGTAATAACTACCTCTTACGCCCATAATCCGGAGGATAGGCATCTTTTGCATGACCTCTAGTTTGATAATCCCCGAAGGAGTCTTATACGCCTCCACTTGGGCGATCATCTCATTCTTAAGCAATTCCGTCTCTATCCGATCCGTATTCACGTCGGCCATTGGCCGCTTGATCGGATCTAGCCCGGCTTTCTTCAGTATAGACACAAGGTCACTCTCGCTCACGAAGTGTTTATCCAGACTGTCTTTCACCACGACTTGCAGATCTTGGCAAATAGAGTCTTGACGTATTTCCCGAAAGAAAAACGACACAAACACGATGTAACAGAACAACAACGTGGCTACTACTATGGAAATTATTCGGATCACGGTTTCCTTATTTGTTTACATAAAATCTCTTTTACAGGCTCCACCAAACGGTCGATATTGCCGGCGCCTACCATTAATACTACCTCATATTTCCCGGCGGCAACCACGTCCAAAAGCTCTTCCTTCTTACACAGCGTCTTGGAAGGGATCGTCACCTTATCAAAAATGATCCGAGAGCTCACCCCCGGAATCGGTTCCTCACGAGCCGGATAGATATCCAGCAAGATCAACTCATCCAATAAAGAGAGACTCGCAGCGAAATCTCCAGCGAAATCTCGGGTACGGGGTATATAGATCGGCTGGAAAATACCTGTCACCTTACGACCCGCATATAATTCCTTCACCGACAAGATACTCTGTCGCAATTCGGCCGGATGATGGGCATAATCATCGATCAATACCACTTGATCAGTCTTCAAATGGAAATCGAAACGGCGGCGAGGTCCGGCAAATGTAGCCATACCCTTTTTCAAATCCTCAGGTTTCACTCCGTTCAACCAAGCGATCGCCATAGCCGCTACCCCGTTCTCTATATTAACCTTTACGGGAACACCTAATTCCACATCAGGAATACGGATTTCCGGACCAACGAAGTCAAAGGTAATATTTCCGTCGCAAATACGAATATTTTCAGCGTAAAAGTCCGCTATTTCCGTAACGGAATAGGTATATTTCTTGACACCCTCCTGTAAACGGGGCGTTACGTTGATTCCTTTCTTGATCAGTAGACAACCATCGGGACGAATTAAGGAGGTAAATTTCTCAAAACTCTCCCGGTAAGCCTCCGCCGTACCGTAAATATCCAGATGATCCGGATCCGCGGAAGTAATCACTGCCATATAAGGAGTAAGCCAATGGAAAGAACGATCGAACTCATCCGCCTCGATCACGGTAAAGTCGCTCGTATCCGACAACATCAAATTACTCTCGTAGTTCTTTAGGATTCCTCCGAGGAAAGCATTGCAATCCACCGGCGATTGTTTCAGCAAATGAGCTAGCATAGAAGAGGTCGTTGTCTTGCCGTGCGTGCCCGCCACGCATAAACCCCGGCTGCTTTTCGTGATCTCTCCCAAGACACGTGCCCGCTTCATCACCTCAAAACCGTGCGCCCGGAAATAGGTCAATTCCGTATGCGACTCCGGGACCGCCGGCGTATAAACCACCAGCGTATCATCGGGCGACTTGAACGCCTCCCCGATCAAAGCTACATTATCCTCATAGTGAATATCGGCTCCCTCCTTTTTCAACTCCTCGGTTAAATCGGAAGGGGTCTTATCGTATCCGCCCACTCGTTTTCCCTTAGCGAGGAAATAACGGATCAAGGCACTCATTCCAATGCCCCCGGCACCTACGAAATACACCGCTGTCACTTTATTTATATCCATATTCCTTATTTCTTATCTATAATCTTAACAATCTCATCCACGATACGGTCCGCGCTATGGCGTTGCGCCAAGGTCTCGATATTACGGCTCAACGTACACAAACGTTCATCGTCATGAACTATCTTCAAGGCAGTAGGCACCAAATCCTTTTCCGCATCTTTATCGGCGATCATAACGGCGGCATCCTTATGGACCAAGGCCAAGGCATTCTTGGTCTGATGATCTTCCGCCACATTCGGCGAAGGCACCAAGACCACCGGTTTTCCTAATAAGCAAAGTTCCGAGATAGAACTAGCCCCCGCACGGGATATCACCAAATCGGCCGCTGAATAAGCATAATCCATACGGGTAATAAAGTCTGAGCACCAAACCGGCATTCCCCGGTACGCCTTCAAATGCTTGGAAGCGTCGCTGTAATAATACCTACCGGTTTGCCAAATAACCTGTACATCCGAGGCGAAGAACTTATCCAGATCCCCTTGAATACTCCGGTTAATCGTCCGTGCGCCAAGGCTACCACCTACCACAAGGATCGTTTTTTTCTCCGGAGAAAGCCCGAAGAACGCCAACGCCTCCTCTTTCTTACTCAGCGCCTCTTCCAAATCCTGTCGCACCGGATTTCCCGTAATCACGATCTTATCCGCCGGAAAGAACTTCTCCATGCCCTCGTAAGCGACACAAATCTTGCTCGCTTTCTTCGCCAACAACTTATTGGTCACACCGGCATACGAGTTTTGCTCCTGTATCAATGCGGGAACACCTTGCGAAGCCGCCATCCATAAAGTCGGTCCACTGGCATAACCGCCCACGCCGACCGCTATATCTGGCTTGAACTCACGGATCGTCTTCCTCGCCAAGCGCAAGCTTTTCGCTAAACGAACCATGACCTTCACGTTGTTCATCAAGTGGGCACGATCAAACCCACTCACCGGTAAACCTACGATTTTATAACCGGCTGCCGGAACCTTATCCATTTCCATGCGGTCTTCCGCCCCCACAAATAAGATTTCCGCATCCGGAAAACGTTTCTTGAAAGTATTAGCGATAGATATGGCCGGGAAGATATGGCCTCCCGTACCACCACCACTTATTATGATCCGGTACTTTCTCATACTTTTGACTCTACAGTTATCGTTTCGACAGCCGATAGCGGATTATCTTCTCTCTCTCCCTCGACCGCCTGATTTATTGTCTCTCCGGATGGCTCGTCGGAAGGATTCTCTGGATTCTCCGTATCCTCCTCTTCCTCATCCTCATTTCCGATATTGGCTCCAAAACGACTTACGCTCAATATGATCCCGAAATAGATACAAGAAATAAGCGTAGACGTACCACCCCGGCTCACCAACGGCATCGGTTGCCCGGTAACGGGCACTAAATTCACAGCTACCGCCATATTCGCCAAAGCTTGGACTACCACCAGCAACCCACATCCCAACACTAGGAATTTCGGGAATGATTTATCACATTTCCGGGCGATCATCCCAACCCGCACTAGCAACATTATATAAAGCAACAGTACAAAGATTCCCCCAACGATACCCAGTTCCTCTATGATAATCGCATAGATAAAATCTGAATACGCCTGTGGCAGGAAGTCACGCTGTTGGCCATGTCCGGGCATCTGCCCAAATACGCCTCCCCGGGCAATAGCTATCTTCGCATGGGTTACCTGATAATTCATCATCGGTTATCTTATACGTACCACTCTCATCCAAATTATACCTTATGCCCGTCGAAGAAACGCTCCAAACGCCCCTGCCAAGTAACGAATCGATCCGGCAAATACTGGGTAATAGCGGCCGGCGTAAACTTAAGCAACGCCAAGAACAATACCAACGCCAACATCAAGATACCCGCCAGCTTCGCCAACTTACCAAATGGCAACTGACCGATAAACATCATCAGGAAACAAACCCCGAATAGCATAAACGCCGTAGAAAAGTTCTCCGGCAGAATCAAGACACAGGTCAGTCCTACCCCAATCAGTATATACTTAAAAATCTGGTTCTCCGTTAATTTCCCCCGTTTGCTGAGCAAGAAAGCGACAAACACGACACAAGCCAGCTTCCCAAACTCCGAAGGCTGGAACTGTATCCCCATGATTTCCAGCCATCGATGCGCATCATTAGCGTCCACGCCGATAAAGGGCGTCACGATCAACATCAACATCGAGACCGGCAATAATATAATAAACGCAGAAAAGAAGCGACACGGTATATTATGCAACAGCAATACCATGACGAAACCTCCCAATAAAAATGGGTGGCGTGCCGTACGATAGGGCGCCCAAGTGATTCGCGTTCTTATAAGCGATCGTACTGGTCGCACTGAACACCTCCACCACCGATATAAGACACAGGAACATGAAGATGATCCATATCACCCGGTCGCCCTTAAACAGTTTACTCGCCAGATCCATTTTATCCTTTATTACAAATTACGTACGCAAGCCTTGAACTGATCGCCCCGATCCTCATAGCTCTTGAACAGGTCGAAGCTGGCGCAACAAGGAGAGAGCAATACCGTATCTCCCTTATGAGCCATCTTATAAGCTTTCGCCACAGCCTCTTCCATCGAGCGGGCGTCTTCTATATTCGCCACTTTCCCGTCGAAGAACGCATGCAGTTTCGTATTATCCACACCCATGAAAATCAATGAATGCACCTTTTTACTCACTAGTTCCTCGATCTCCGAGTAATCATTCCCTTTATCCGTGCCCCCTAAGATCAAAACGACCGGAGTCGTCATACTCTGCAAAGCATACCAACAAGAGTTTACGTTCGTAGCTTTCGAGTCATTAATATAATCAACACCACGCACGCGAAGCACCTTTTCCAAACGGTGCTCAACCCCCGTAAAATCACTGAGTGAGGCACGTATTTTCTCATCATGAATGTCCACGATCTTGGACGCTATCCCCGAAGCCAAAGAGTTATACAGGTTATGCGTACCAGTCAATGCCAATAGGTCTTGTTCCATCGTAAATGTTCCGTTTGCCGTTTCAATAACTACTTGATTATTTTCCGTATATCCCTTCATGCCGTTCTCATGTGTCTCGGCGAATGGGTAAAGAGTAGCCTCAGGATGCCGTTTGGCGATCTCACGGGCTATGATCGGGTCATCGTTCCAGAAAATGAAGGCGTCGTCCTTCGTCTGATTTTGCAAGATGCGGAACTTAGCGTCTACATAATTCTGCATCTCATAGTTATAACGGTCCAGATGATCCGGTGTTATATTCAATATAATAGCGATATCCGCTTTAAAGTCGTACATATTATCCAGTTGGAAACTGCTCAACTCGATCACGTAGACCGCATGTGGATCTTCCGCAACCTGAAGCGCCAAGCTGTTTCCGACATTTCCGGCCAAGCCCACGTCCACGCCCGCTTCTTTCAAGATATGATACGTAAGCATCGTCGTTGTCGTCTTGCCGTTGCTACCCGTGATGCAAATCATCTTCGAGTCCGTATACCTTCCGGCAAACTCGATCTCGGAGATGATCGGCGTACCTTGCTTCTTCAATAACTGTATGATAGGAGCCTTGTCGGGAATACCCGGGCTCTTGACAATTTCGTCGGCATTCAAGATGTCGGCTTCGGTATGCTGTCCCTCTTCCCAACGAATCCCGTGGTTGTCCAGCATCTCCTTATACTTAGGTTTGATAGACGATTTATCGGACACGAACACGTCGAATCCTTTCGCCTTCGCCAAGACAGCGGCTCCCGCACCACTCTCCCCGGCCCCTAATATAACCATTCTCTTACTCATCTTTTATCTCATCTTTAACGTAACTATCGTCATAACAGCCAAAATAATACCGATCAACCAGAAACGGACCACGATCTTCGATTCAGGCACGACATTGAACGGCTTTTGGATCAACGCCTGTATACCCGCGTTTCCCGGCTTCTGGAAATGATGGTGTAAAGGAGCCATCTTGAAGATACGGCGACCTTCCCCATACTTCTTCTTCGTATATTTAAAGTAGGCCACTTGCAACATGACCGATATATTCTCCACCAAGAAAATACCGCAAAGGATCGGAATCAACAACTCCTTACGGATGATGATCGCGAAAACAGCGATAATACCTCCCAAGGTCAAGCTCCCCGTATCTCCCATAAATACTTGGGCCGGATATGAGTTGTACCATAAGAAACCGACCGTGGCACCGATAAAGGCAGCGGCATAAACCACCAACTCCTCCGCACCGGGTATAAACATGATATTCAAGAACGAGGCGAACTCAAAGTGGGATGACATATAGGCCAAAATACCGAGAGCCACCCCAATGATCGCCGATGTTCCGGCAGCCAAGCCGTCCAGTCCATCCGTCATATTGGCTCCGTTCGACACGGCTGTCACCACAAAGATCACCATCAGCACGAACACCAGCCATGCGGCCTCCTCCTTATAATCGCCCGCCCAGTTCACCAAATTGGCGTAATCGAAATTATTGTTTTTCAAGAACGGGATGGTCGTCTTTGTCGATTTGGTCTCCACCGTATGATAACGCACCTCCTCGATCACGTTATCATGGCGCACCTCCATATTCTCCTTGATCACCACATCCGGGCTCATGAACAATACCAAGCCAACGATCAAGCCCAGTCCTACCTGCCCGACGATCTTGAAACGTCCGTGCATACCTTCCTTATTCTTCTTGAATACCTTGATATAATCATCCGCGAATCCCAAGGCACCCAGCCAGACCGTAGTCACCAACATCAATATCACATAGATATTATTCAGCTTGGCACACAGTAAAGTCGGGATCAATATAGCGATAATAATGATAATACCTCCCATCGTCGGCGTTCCCTTCTTGCTCATCTGGCCCTCCAGCCCAAGATTTCTCACCGTCTCGCCGATCTGCAACATTTGCAACTTATCGATGATACGCCGGCCGATCGCCGTAGAGATAAACAAGGACAAGATCAAGGCCAACCCCGAGCGGAAAGATACGTACTTAAACATACCCGCTCCCGGGAAATCCAACTGATCCAAATAATTAAAAAGATAATAAAGCATGTCGTCTTAAATATTATGATTGTTGTGTCGAAAAAATCTCGCGTAACTTCTCACGGTCGTCAAAGTGCTGTTTCACCCCCTTGATCTCCTGATAGTCTTCGTGGCCTTTTCCGGCAACAAGGATCACATCCCCTTTCTTCGCCAACATCGTAGCGGTCTTGATCGCTTGCGTACGGTCCGTGATACATAAGGTACGTTCCATATCCATTTTCGTCAATCCGGCTACCATATCGTTAATAATATCATCCGGTTCCTCAAAAGCGCGGGTTATCGGAAGTCAGAATTACCTGATCGCTCAGCTTGACAGCCTCTTTCGCCATCAGCGGGCGTTTCCCCTTGTCCCGGTTTCCCCCGGCACCCACGACGGTAATGATACGTCCTTTCCCATCCAATACCTCATGAATGCCATTCAGTACATTCGTCAAGGCATCCGGTGTGTGAGCATAATCCACGATCGCCGTATAACCGAGCGGAGACTGGATCGTCTCGAAGCGACCGGATACGGAGCGAAGCGTGCTCAGCACGATCAACACCTCCTCGGGATCTTTCCCTAAAGAAACCGCGGCACCATACACGGCCAGCAAGTTATAAGCGTTGAAACGTCCCACGAAATGCACCATAACCTCCCGACCGTTAATGATCAGGTCTGTACCCTCGAAATGAGATTCCAATATCTTTCCCTTGAAATCGGCCAAGGTACGCAAGGAATAGGTCAGCTTCTTCGCCTTCGTATTCTGCAACATCACCAAGCCGGATTTATCATCGGCATTCGTCAAGGCAAAAGTCCCGGCAGGCAGGTCATCGAAGAATTTCTTCTTCGCTTTCAAGTAATTCTCCACGGTCTTATGGTAATCCAAATGATCGCGGGTCAGGTTCGTGAAAATCCCCCCGTCGAAAGACAAGCCGCTGATGCGCCGCTGATCGATCGAATGAGAGCTAACCTCCATAAAAGCATACTCACATCCGGCCTCTACCATCCGGGCCATCAAGGAATGAAGCGTAAGCGGGTCCGGTGTCGTATGATCCGTCGGTACCGCCTCGCCATCTATATAATTACATACCGTGGAAAGCAATCCCACCTTATGTCCCATCTTCCGGAACATCTCATATAATAAAGTAGCGATCGTAGTCTTCCCGTTCGTACCCGTCACGCCTACCAACACCAATTTCCGGGAAGGATCACCATACCAGCGGGAAACCAAAAGACCCAACGCCTCCGCCGAATCCTTCACCACGATAAACGAGCATCTCCCCTCCAAATAGGACGGAGCCTCCTCGCATACGATAGCGACAGCCCCCTTCTCTATGGCGCTGTCCATATAGGCATGGCCATCCACGGCCGTACCTCTCACAGCGACAAACAAAGACCCTTTCGTCACCCGACGAGAGTCTGATTGAATATTCGTGATATCCACATTATCCGCCCCCATCAACATAGGAGCTTCCAACGCACCGATTAAATCCCTTAGTTCCATACCTATTTCAATGTTAATAATACGGTCTGCCCCTTAGACACTCGCTGTCCGGGTTGAATACTCTGCGAAACGACCCGTCCGACACCCGACAAAGAGACACGCAGACCGGCTTGCTCCAACAAGAAAACCGCATCTTTAGCACCCATGCCGACTACCCGGGGTACCAATCCTTCCCGAATCGTCAGATCGCTCAATTTCACTTATTCTCTTCTTGCTCGGCAGAAGCTACGACCCACTTTGTCTCCAAACTGTCCGTATCCGCCTTAATATCCAATTCATCTAATACTTCCTCTACCGCCCTCAGGTCGCCGCCTTTCACACGAGGCACCATCACGGCCGTCGAATCCCGTTCCATATCCCGGACATCGAACGACATATGGCTGGCGTATATCTTCTCGGCGATCGCACGCACCACGCCTCCCGACATCGTACCGCCCGAAGGATAACCAATACGGGGACGGCGGATCACCACGATACAAGAATACTTCGGATGATCGGCCGGGAAATAGCCACAGAAAGAGACTTGGTGCCCGCTCGTACGGTAGACACCGCCCGTAGCGATCTGCGCCGTACCGGTCTTTCCGGCAATCCGGACAATATCCGAATGAACCGCCTTACCGGTTCCTTTCTCCACGACTCCCAGCAACATATCTTTTATCAACGCCAGCGTATGGTCCGAGCAGATCGAAGAGTTGATCACCTCCGTGGAAAAACTCTGCACGGTCTTGCCGTTATGTAAGATCTCTTTCGTAAACATCGGGCGAACCATTTCCCCGTTGTTCGCAATCGCGTTAAAGAACGCCAACGTATTGATCGGCGGTACCTGCGTCTCGTAACCGAACGACATCCAAGGCAAAGTGGTCTTGGACCAATAACGGGTCGTATCATCCGGGCGACGTATCTTAGCACGTCCCGCCCCCGGTATCTCCAAACGAAGATCCGCGTTCATACCGATACGGTACAGTCCCTCCACAAACTTCGTCGGGTTATCCGAATAACCTTTCAGGATCGTCTTGGCCACACCGATATTGGAGGAATACCAAATCGCCTGCTCCACCGAGATCCGGCCGTATCCACCTTTATTCATATTATGGTCCGTCATGCGGGCCCCCTTATACATATATATACCATTGCCGACATCGACCGTATCTCCCGGATTGCATAAACCATCCTCCAAGGCCACCATGATAGAGGCCACCTTGAAAGTAGAACCCGGCTCGATCTCGTCTGCCACGGCATGGTTCTTCGTTTCGCCATATACGCCTTCACGGATACGCCCCATATTCGTGATCGCCTTGATCTCTCCGGTCTCGACCTCCATCACGACAGCCGTACCGGACTCGGCATCGATCGCCTTCAATTTATCGACCAACGATTTCTCGGTTATATCCTGTATATTAATATCGATCGTGGTACGGATATCCATGCCATCCACCGGGTCCACCTCAATCACGTTCGTCCAGCCTCCACCGACACGGCGAACGGAGCTCAACCCGGCCTGCCCCCGCAGGAGCGAATCGTATTGCAACTCCAATCCATTCTTCCCCTTCGTAGTACCACCCTCCTCGATCTCTCCGTAGATATCACCGATCGTACGAGACGCCAAGGTCCCGAAAGGTTTCTGGCGCTGTACCATCTCCTTCGTATAAAAACCACTCTTATAACGTCCCAGACGAAGAAACGGGAACTTACGGATCTCCTTCAAATCCGAATACGAGACCTTCCCCGCGTAAATCGGGAACTGGCGGCTTTTACCGCTCAGCCCTTTCAGCAGATAAGCCTTATAGCCCGCCGGCGTACGATCCTTCAATTTACGGGAAAGATAAAACGCCAACGAGTCCACCCCATCCTTCTTGGACGTCTTGAACGTATCCAGCCAATTATACTTGGCACCCTTAGCCGGAGTATACGCATCCGCCTTAAAGTCGATATACATATAATAACGAGGCACGCTGGTAGCCATCAACTTACCGTCCGACGAATAGATATTGCCACGTCCGGGCAACACCAAACGGTTCGGTCGTTTCTGGCTCTCGGCCACCTTCATCCATTTATCCCTCTCCACGAAGGCCGTATCAAAGGCACGGAACAGGATTCCTACGGCCACAAGCCCCAGCAACAGCACGACCACGAAGTAACAGAATAAAATCCGGCTACCTTTAGGCTCTATTTCTTTCGGTTCGTTTTCTTCAGACATACCTATTTACACCTTATCTCACTTATATAACTCATAAGGAGGGGTTTTCGCACCCTCCAGATCAATACCTTGCTCCTCGATCAGCAACTCGATTTGCGATTGGCGGCTATTGCCGGTCAACTCGGATGAGATCGACAACGCCTCGAAACGCACATCCCTCAATTGCTGTTGCAACCGGTCGATCTCACGCAGCTTTTGCATACAAGTATACCGGTTACCGATAAAGAAAAACGCCAACACGACAAGTAACACGATCATGCGCGTATGCCTCAAGATAAAATCCTCTTTTAGCACGCCGCCACCGAGTATATACCAGAACGAAAGACGCTTCTCCTTCTTCCTCGTTTTCTTATGTTGTCCGTTTTCTTCCATATCTATTTCTCCTTATACCTTCTCAGCGATTCTCAACTTGGCACTCCGGGAACGGGGATTCCGCTCCACCTCCTCGTCGGTCGGGACGATTACCTTATTATTGACCAAGCGGAAAGGCGATCGTACGTTCCCGAAGAAATCCTGCTCGCATTTCCCCTCGAAGTTTCCGGTCTTCAAAAAGTTCTTTACCAGACGGTCTTCCAAGGAGTGATACGTGATAACCACCAATCGTCCTCCCGGTCTCAACACCCGCAAGGTACTCCGCAGCATCTCTTTCAGCGCCCTCATCTCATCGTTCACCTCGATACGAAGCGCCTGAAAGACTTGCGCCAAGAATTTCTTCTCTTTGTCCTTTCCCGTAAACGGCTTGATCACCTCCAAGAAGTCTCCGATCGTCTCTATCTTCTTTGTCTCACGAGCTTTCACCAGCACAGAGGCTAATTTCCGAGACACCTTCAGCTCGCCATATAGATAAAACACATCGGCCAACGCCTCCGCCGTATAATTATTCACGATATCGGCGGCGGTCTGCCCCGCACGCGTATTCATCCGCATATCCAACGTCCCGTCGAAACGGAAAGAGAAACCGCGATCCTTATCGTCGAAATGATGGGAAGAGACACCTAAATCCGCCAACAGGCCGTCCACCTCCCCACTTTCTCCGTAGTAACGCATAAAATTATACAAATAACGGAAATTACTGCGCACAAAAGTGAATCGTGGGTCTGCCGGGACATTATGCTCGCGTCCGCATCTTGGTCAAAGCCGTAAAGTTCGCCCTCGCTACCCAACCGTTTCAAGATCTCGCGGGAATGTCCTCCACCGCCAAACGTAACATCCACGTAAATCCCGTCGGGACGGATATCCAATCCCTCCAGACTTTCCCGCAGCATTACCGGTACATGATAGCAACTATCTTTTTCTTCCATTCGTCGTTCTTACGTTAAACTTCCTCTTAAAATCAAGCGCCGTACTCCTTTGATACGCACGCACATGCCTTATCGGTGGGTAAAAGTACACATTTCCAAAATTACCCGCCAACATTTATATAAGAAAAGTAGGAAAAAGTTATCAACAGGTCGTTAACCCTTCGTCTTTTCGTCCTTATCTCTTACGCTTTTCATCGGTATCCGTTAACCAATTCTTCCTTTCACCTTCATCTTCTAACGGCTGTTGGACGATCATGCAACAGTTGGTAGATGATCTTCTAACAGATGGTGCATGATCGTCCAACAGCCGTTAGATAACCGATAGTCAAGCTCCCGGGGACTAACCTCCCTAATGGTAGCGGCTAAAAGATCAAGGGGAAAAGGCTAAGATAGCTGGCGAAAAAGCAAAAACTTCACTCAAACCTCTCTCGTTTTAATTATTAAC
>ENA-OQBD01000709-OQBD01000709.1-human-gut-metagenome-genome-assembly--contig:-NODE-709-length-17231-cov-3.890377_pt1 | contig 17231 bp, 13 predicted proteins | sample MGYA00242742_ERZ504543 | MGnify/ENA primary metagenome ERZ504543 (study PRJEB26092, sample SAMD00036239) | human gut metagenome | host: Homo sapiens | study: EMG produced TPA metagenomics assembly of...
ATCGTAGTAGCAAGCCTTGAGAAGTTTTTCCATTTCTTCCTGATTTGGCTGGCGTGGGTTAGAACCTGTGCAGGCATCGGCAATTGCGTTCTTGGCAACTTCGGGGAGCTTTTCGAGGAATTCTTTTCGTCGATAATGCTCTCGTCAATTTCTTAATGAATGGTTTGACATCTTCCTGATAGCCATAATAATAAATGATCCCATTTCTGACCAATGACTGGATTCGTTCCTTATAATCATCTTCCATTGGTCCTACGATATCAAACGATACTTCTGGGTAGATCTTCTTAATGTTCTTTGCTGCTTTGAACAGTTCTTCGACTCCTTTTTCTTTCATCACACGTCCGATAAACAAGAATCGGATGTTTTCTTGATTCTTCTGGGTATGGTGTCATCTTGTATTCATCAAGGTCGATCCCTGCTCCTGGAAGGGTGCATGATCTGGATTCTTTGATAATATTATTTTCTATAAACACCTGCTTATTTCCTTCATTTTCAAAGAAGATCGTTTTTGCCTTTTTGCAGGATAGTTTATATAAAAATACGACGAGTTTCTTGATCATATTTTCATTCTGAAATGCAGTTCCTAATCCTGTGATATTGACTGCATATGGAATTCTTTTGAATCTTGCTGCGATCCCTCCGTAGATGTTTGGTTTGATCGTGTAGGTGATCACAAGGTCTGGCTTTATCTTGCCTAAGATGTTAAAGTATCTCATCATCAGTTTAAAATCTGTTGCTGGATTGATCCCTCTTCGATCTACCGGTGTTTCGATAAAATGACATCCCATTTCTTTTAAATTCTGTACTAACATTCCTTTTGGCAGGGATATATAGACTTCATTTCCTTGATCTATAAGCTTTTTGATCAGGGCTTTTCTGAATTTGTATAATCCTACGTCTAGGTTTGCTAAAATTAATATCTTCTTATTCTTCATCGTTTACTCTTCTCACTGGTACTCCAACATAAGTTCCTGCTTCGTTGATATCTTCGATCACTGTACTTCCTGCTCCCATGATCACTTCGTCTGTGATATGCAGTCCTTGTATGATCTGGCTTCCTGTGCCGATCTCTGTCTCAGTCTTTAAATGGACATCTCCTGACAGTAAAACTCCCGGATACAGGGTATTATAATCTCCAATCTCATCATCATGCCCGACAATACTTCGGTTGCAGATCAGGTTAAAATTACCGATCTCTATATTCGTTGTCATAATAACGGATGTACAAATGATATTTCCTTGTCCTAGATGCACTCTTTGTGATGTGATCACGGATGGATCGATCAGATTAGGATACCATAAGTTTGGATTTGGCAGACATTTTAAAACGAGTTTTTCACGGACTTTTGCATTGCCTATAGCGAAGGCGACGGCAAGTTTTTGTTCTTTATCGTATTCTTCGAGGTATTTCATTCCTCCAAGAATCGGATAGCCATCTATGATGCTGCCTTGCTGGATTCCATCGTCTATGTATCCAAGAATCTCATATGTTGGTTCTTCTTCGTTGATCCGTTCGATCAGCCACTGAGTATCTCTTCCCATACCACCGGCTCCAACGATCACGATTGGTTTTATCTTTGGTTCTTTACTCATATAACCCATCCTCATTCTTCTTCCAATAGCATTCCATTCCTAATGCTTTCGGTGCAATAAAATCTTTCTCGATATCATCTCCGACAAATGCCATGTTCCTGCATGGTATTTCTAATCGTTTTCTCATGATCAGAAATGGAAGATCATTTGGTTTCCTGAATTCCATGACATTTCCATGTCCTGCAAGTTCGTCTGTGATCAGTATCTCGTCTGCCATTTTATCTAACCCCAGAGCTTCTATCTTGGCTCGCTGTACTTTTGGTGTTCCATCGATCAAGATCCCAATACCTCGCTTTTGCGTGTGTAGTTCAAAGAATAATTCTTTGACTCCTTCATACAATGAAATCTCTGGTTTATGGTCCCTGATGGCTTCTCTGCATTTTAATAATAATTCATCCGAATACATTCCTGCATCTTTTAATACCGTTTCCAGTGGCGGCTGCCCTTTTTCCAGTGCTGCGCATAACTTATTAAAGATATTGTTCACTTCTGGAAGCATTCGTTCTACCACTCGGAAACTGCTTCGTACATAATCTTTCTCTGAGTATAATGTGTCATCCAGATCAAAGATCACTGAACCAATTTCCTCGTCTAAATGATACAGATCTTTAAAATCATGAATCTCTACAATCGGTTCTTCTCTTGTATTTAAACATACACTTTTTTCAAATCTTGTGAAAATAACATTGTCATCGGCTGCATCCTCTTTGTATTCCATTGGTTCACCTAACATCATGGAGAGTGCTGCATATGGTGCGTCGGCTCCTGCCTTGATTGATACGGTGTTTGCCTGATGATACCATGGTTCCATTCGGATAAAATAATCTTTGTCTGTATGTTCTTCACGAAGCATAAAGATCGTCATCCATCCGGATGGCCTTAATTTTTTTATCACTTTCTTTGCTTCTTCTACGATCTTGTGATCTCTTACAACTCTGTATCTTGCACTTTCTTTTCCCTCGACTTCTTCCTTTGCCCTTGGTGTGATGTAAACCGGGCTTCCGTCTAGATTGCAGAATACGTCGATCTCATACATCTTCCCATTTAAAAATGGACGTATCGTGTAATTCGCGTATTTTGATGCATGAAAACTTAATTCTTGTTCATCATGGATCATGATGCTTTTCTCCAGATTATCCATCTCATCCAATACTGCAAACATTGCTGGGAATCCTTGTGTATAGTCATTGGCACTGCTTACGACCTGTGGTGCGTTAAGACCACATTCTTCAAAGAAACGAGCTGTCCATGCGTTTGTTGCTGCACAGCAGAGCTAATTCTTCATTTGCAATGAGAAACTTCTGTTCCAACAGCTTCAAATTCGCTGGCTCTTTGTGACAGGATAAAAACGTCTTCTTCTGTTCTTGGAATGAGCAGAGCGATCTTCTCCTGTTTACAGATATGTAAGAGTTCTGTGACATAACCTTCTTCCCTGGCTGTGGAACCTGATAGTGCTTATGGCAGCGATATAATGCTGGTGCTTCCAGTGAATGATCACAGCCGACAAATGTTACTTTCACCCCTAATCTGCCGGCAGCATAACGGAAGGTATCGATAAATTCGACCTGATCTGCCACGCTTGAAAATAAGATCTTTAAGTGTCCTGCTTTCTTGTATTTGGAAAACTGGTCTTTCTTTGTTCCCTGAAAGGCATACATTGTCACAGATTCCTGTGCACTGATCCCTGCTCTTTTTAAGACTTTGGTCACAGTCTTTAATATAATCTTGATGTCGGTAAGAAATGAAATGTTATCCACATATTCAAGGTCGAATTCAAACTTTTCTTCCCAGCTGATGGCATTTCTCCCATTCACCTGTGCAAGTCCAGTCAGTCCTGGTCTTACATCTGCACGTCGTTTCTGTCTTGCACTGTAGAAATCTATGTATTGTTTCAATAATGGTCTTGGCCCGACAAAACTCATATGTCCAAATAAGATGTTGAAGAATTCAGGTAATTCATCAAGGCTTGTGGATCTTAACATCTGTCCAAATCTTGGAAGACGTTCTTTGTCTGGCAGCAGATCACCATTCTCATCGACGGCGTCTGTCATACTTCTGAACTTGTAGAGTGTAAATATTTCGTTATGATATCCCGGCCTTTCTTGTTTGAAGATCACGGGGCTCCCTAATTTAATTCTTACTAACAGTGCTGTGACAAGCAGGATCGGGCTTGATACAATGATACAGCACAGTGACAATATGATGTCAAAAAATCGTTTGATATATTTGTGATACATCTTTATATATACTCCGTTTACATTTTGTTCTTATCAGTCCAGTACGGATCTTATGATCCCTATGATCCGATCCATATCTTCTTTTGTATTCTTAATATCACTTGGAAGACATAATCCGCGGTCAAAGATATCTTCTGATACTGGCTTCTTATCATCTTCGTAATGAGAATAGAATTCGCACCCTTTAAATACTGGTTGTTGATGTAATGGTTTCCAGATCGGACGGCTTTCGATATTCTCTCTTTCCAAAGCTTCTATGATATCTAATGGTTTTGTCTTACTCTCTTCATCGATCGTCATGCATGATAACCAGAAGTTTGGTTCACTGCATGTTTCATATGGATTCATATGCACTTGTTTATAATCCTTGAAAGCATCTTTGTATGTCTCATAGATTGCTTTTTTCTTCGCAATGTGTTCATCCAGATGCAGAAGCTGACCTCTTCCAACTCCCGCTGTGATATTAGACATTCGGTAGTTATATCCGATCTCCTTGTGTTCATAATGTCGGACCGGTTCTTTTGCCTGTGTTGCCAGAAATGTTGCATGCTTGATGTATTCTTCATTCTCTGATGCGATCATTCCACCGCCTGATGTCGTGATGATCTTATTTCCATTGAATGAAAATCCTGCCATGACTCCGAATCTTCCTGTCTGGACTCCTTTATATGTTGCTCCCAGACTTTCTGCAGCATCTTCGATCAGTGGAACTTTATATTCTTCACAGATCGCTTTGATCTCATCTACCTTGGCTGGTGTTCCATAAAGGTGTGCAACAATCACTGCTTTTGCCTCTTTATGTTCTTCTAAAGCTCTTCTTAATGCCTGTGGCGACATATTCCATGTCTCTGGTTCAGAATCCACGAATACGATCTTGCCTTTTTCGTAGGCGACTGGATTCACTGTTGCAGCAAAAGTCAGCGAAGGACATATCACGGTATCTCCTTCCCCGACTTCTAATAATTTCACCGCCAGATGCAGTGCTGCGGTTCCTGCGCTTAGTGCACTGCAGTGTGCGATTCCTGTATACGCTTCCATCTCACGTTCAAAGCCATTGACATTTGGCCCAAGTGGTGCGATCCAGTTGGTGTCAAATGCTTCCTGCACAAACTTCTGTTCTTCCCCATGCATCGTTGGTGATGCCATATATATACGTTCTTTCATGCTGTCTCATCCCCCTGTCATTTTGTCTGTTGATTTGTCTGTTTATATGTATACTCTGGAACTAATCTTTTTACAACTTCACGAATATTCGGATCTTCGGAAAATGCCGCATGATCTAATTCAGCGATCAGTTCACTAAATTGTTCTGTCTCCATCATCCTTGGACTTCCAATGAAAATTCGTTTGTTCTTTGTCTCTTTTTTATTCTCCTCATCGATCAGAAGTTCTTCATACAGCTTCTCCCCTGGTCTTAAGCCAGTAAACTGGATTTCTATATCTTCTCCTGGTGTAAGTCCTGATAAACGGATCATATTCTTCGCAAGATCTAAGATCTTGACTGGTTCTCCCATATCAAGGATAAATATTTCCCCGCCTTCTGCGTAAGCTCCTGCTTCTAACACCAGACTGACGGCTTCTGGGATCGTCATAAAGTATCGGATGATCTCTGGATGCGTAACTGTTACCGGACCACCATTGGCAATCTGCTTCTTGAACAACGGAACGACACTTCCGTTACTTCCAAGAACATTTCCAAATCTTACAGCAACGTATTCTGTATCGTATAAGCTATTCATGTATTGAATGACCATCTCACAGATTCGCTTGGAAGCACCCATGATATTTGTCGGTCTTACTGCCTTATCCGTGGAGATCAGTACCATTCTCTTTACACCGCTCATTCCTGCTTCTTTGGCTATGTTAAATGTGCCAAATACATTGTTCTTGATCGCATCATGCGGGCTGTCTTCCATCAATGGCACATGCTTATGTGCTGCTGCATGAAATACGATATCAGGCTTATAATCTTCGAAAATATTGTGTATTCGCAGATGGTTCTGGACAGATACGATCAATACTTTCAAATCTAGTTCTGGATGTGTTCTCTTTAATTCCATCTGAATCTCGTAGGCGTTGTTCTCATAATTATCAATGATCACTAACTTCTTCGGCTGATATCTTGCGATCTGTCTGCAGATCTCACTTCCGATCGATCCGCCTCCCCCTGTGACAAATACGACTCTGTCTTTGACATAGCTCATGATTGATGGAAGATTGGCTTTCACTGGCTCTCTTCCAAGCAGATCTTCAATCTCTACTTCTCTTAGAGCAGATACTGTAACTTCACTGTTGATCAGCTGATATAAGCCCGGAAGAATACTCAGACGGCATCCTGTCTGCTTGCAGATCTCAAGGATGTCCTTACGATCCTTAGGTTCTATTGTCGGAATCGCCAGAATGATCTCTTCAACATCAAATTTAACTGCATTGCGCAGGATCGTATTACGATTGCCAACCACTGGTATCCCAGATAAATATGTTCCTTTCTTCGCTGGATCATCATCTATGATGCAACGGATCGTTTTAGTCACATATGTACTCTTTTTGATCTCATTTAAAATGATGCTTCCTGCTTCTCCTGCTCCGATCAACATTACCGGAACTTTCTTCTTGCCAATGTCATTCACTTTGAGTGGTTCACTTCCCTGAATCAATCGGACAAGTAATCGGATAAAAAACATTCCCAACAGCAGATATACCAAATACAAGAAATAGTAACTTCTTGGTATCTCCCATTGTAACATATAAATTCCGATCAGCTGGAAAGCTGCTGCGATCACAGCTGCTTTAACGACATTAATAAAATCGGAGACTCCTGCATACTTCCATTGCGTTGAATACAATCGATATGCCATAAAGATCACAATACTGCAAAAGAGATTCAACGGCATGTATTTTGCAGCATTTTTCAAAAAAATCGATGCGATCTGTGATGGATAGAATTCAAATCGCGTTAATAATGCAAGATATGATGCTATGATCATCATTATGATATCTGAAATCCCAAGTATCATATTCCATTTTTTTCTTTGGATGATTGTTTTAATTTCTTCATATACTTTCCCCTAACATATGCTCTCACATATTTGTTTTAAACCTATTATACCATTCCTTTTCTTAATTTCCTATATCTACTCCTGCCCATTTCCTGCTTTTTGGTAATTTTTTCTTAAAATACAGCAAAAAGAGATGGAAAAATCTATATTGTTTTGATCTTTCCATCTCTTTCTATGTTAAAATTTTATCTTTTTATACGTTGATCTCAGCTGTTAATCCAAGTACTTCTTTATTCTCTTCCAGAATTGGATTGATCACTTCATTCACAAATTCTTCTGTCTGCTGTGGTGCACGTCCTACGAAGTTCTCTGGTTTCATGATCGCCTGTAACTGCTCCATGTTCATACCAAATGCTGGGTCTGCTGCGATTCTCTCTAACAGATCGTTTGCTTTTCCTTCTTCTTTGACAACTTTTCCTGCTGCCATAGAATGTACACGGATCTTCTCATGAAGTTCCTGTCTGTCTCCACCAGCCTTAACTGCATCCATCATGATATTCTCTGTTGCCATAAATGGAAGTTCGCTTCTTAAGCGGCTTTCGATAACCTTAGGGTATACAACTAATCCGTCTACAACGTTTAAGTAAAGGTCTAAGATACCATCGATTGCTAAGAATCCTTCTGGTACAGATAAACGTTTGTTGGCTGAGTCATCTAATGTTCTTTCAAACCACTGTGTAGATGCTACTAATGCTGGGTTCATAGCATCTGACATTACGTAGTTTGCTAAGGAAGCGATTCTTTCACTTCTCATTGGGTTTCTCTTATATGCCATTGCAGATGATCCGATCTGGTTCTTTTCAAATGGTTCTTCTACTTCTTTTAAGTGCTGAAGAAGTCTGATGTCGTTTGAGAACTTATGAGCAGACTGTGCGATCTGGCTTAATACGTTGATCACGCGGGAATCAACTTTTCTAGAGTATGTCTGTCCAGATACTGGCTGGCATTTGTCAAATCCCATCTTCTTGGCGATCATTCCATCGATCTTCTTGATCGTTTCGTGGTTTCCTTCGAATAACTCTAAGAAACTTGCCTGTGTTCCTGTTGTTCCTTTTGATCCTAATAATCTCATGTTAGCGATCACGTGATCAAGATCTTCTAGATCATATACGAGATCCATCAGCCAAAGGCTTGCTCTCTTACCTACTGTTGTAGGCTGTGCTGGCTGAAAATGTGTAAATCCAAGTGTTGGAAGATCTTTGTATTTCATTGCGAATTTGGATAATTCGTTGATCACATTTAATAATTTTACTCTGACAAGCTTTAATGCTTCTGTCATGATGATGATGTCTGTGTTATCACCAACATAGCAGGATGTTGCTCCTAAATGGATGATTCCTTTTGCCTTTGGACATTGTACTCCGTATGCATATACGTGAGACATAACATCATGACGGACTAATTTTTCACGTTCTTTTGCTACATCGTAGTTGATGTCTTCTGCATGTGCTTTTAATTCGTCGATCTGTTCCTGTGTGATATCAAGTCCTAATTCTTTCTCTGTCTCAGCAAGTGCGATCCATAACTTTCTCCATGTCTTAAACTTCTTATCTGGAGAAAAGATGTACTGCATCTCTTTGCTTGCATAACGTTCTGATAATGGGCTCTGGTAACGGTCGTTCATAAAAATCTCCTTATCCTTATCTTTCAAAATTTCCACGAATATCTCTTGTTGGCGGTTTCATTGGATACTCACCTGTGAAACATCCTTTACAGATCGGTAATCCCTGTACCATCTGTGAAAGTCTCTCTTCTCCTAAGTATCCTAAACTATCTGCTCCGATCACTTCACAGATCTCGTTGATCGATCTGTTATATGCGATCAGCTGTTCTCTCTCTGGAATATCAGTTCCAAAGTAGCATGGCCACAGGAATGGTGGGGAACTGATTCTTACGTGAACTTCTGTCGCTCCTGCATCGCGTAACATCTTCACAATGCGGTCACTTGTTGTTCCTCGTACGATGGAATCATCGATCATGATGACTCTCTTTCCTTTGACTGCTTCTTTTAAAACATTTAACTTGATCTGCACGCTTGATTCACGGCTGCTCTGTCCTGGTTTGATGAAAGTTCTTCCAACATAACCGTTCTTGACAAACGCGGTTCCATATGGGATTCCTGACTCTAAGGAATATCCAAGAGCTGCTGCATTTCCTGATTCTGGTACTCCGACAACTAAGTCTGCTTCTACTGGTGAATCCTGTGCGAGGTATCTTCCTGCCTGAATTCTTGAGTGGTATACCCCAACTCCGTCAATCTCACTGTCTGGTCTTGCAAAATAAATGTATTCAAAGATACATCTTGCTGTTTTTTCCTTTGGAATACATAAATCACAGTCTGACTGAATTCCATCCTTTGTGATCGTTACGATCTCTCCTGGATTCACGTCACGGATAAATTCTGCTCCGATCGTATCTAATGCACAGCTTTCAGATGCTAATACATAAGCGTTATCTCTCTTACCGATACATAATGGCTTAAATCCATATGGATCTCTTGCCCCGATCAGTTTCCTTGGTGACATAACGATCAGGGAATACGCACCTTTGATCTTCTGCATTGCTCTGGCTACTGCCTTCTCAATTGATGATGTATTCACGCGTTCTCTTGCGATGTGATATGCGATAACTTCGGAATCGATCGTTGTCTGGAAAATAGCTCCTGTCTTTTCTAATTCTTCGCGAAGTTCTATTGCATTGATCAGATTACCATTATGTGCAAGTCCTAAAGTACCTTTTACATAATTTAAAACCAGTGGCTGGGCATTCTCAGGAACACTCTCTCCTGCTGTTGAATACCTTACATGCCCCACACCGATATCTCCCTTTAATGCCTGAAGGGAATCTGGTGTAAACACTTCATTACATAATCCCATACCTTTTTGAGATGTGACATTACGTTTTGGACCATTCGTATCAGAAACTGCAATTCCGCAGCTTTCCTGACCTCGATGCTGAAGTGCAAACAATCCATAATAGATCGTTGACGCTACATCATTGCCATCGAAATCGTAGATACCGAAAACTCCACATTCTTCTCCCAACTTATCAAAGTTCTCTCTGCTCATCGTGATCTTTTGACCTTTCTGTTATACAATCTTTAGTTTCCTTTGTAAAATACACAATTTTTGATAGTAACATATTCATTTTAAATCTGCAAGCATCCCTGTTATTGATTCTCTTTTAATAATGTAGTATCTGGAGGAATCTCTCCTCGCTTAAGCTTCGTATATATGATCCTTCTTACAGATTTATCGATTCTTGATTCTTTGATCTTGCCACTTTTTAGTGCCTTCTTAATTGCCTTGTATGCTTCTTTATAGTTATCCGGCATCACGATCAGGTCAACTCCTGCCTGAATTGCTTTCACTGCTGCTTCTCCGGAACTATAGTTATCTGTGATCGCTTTCATGTTCATCGCATCGGTCATGATAACGCCCTTATATTCAAGTTCATCTCTTAGAATATCTGATACAACTCTGCTGCTCAGGCTTGAAGGCTCCTTCTCATCTGTCACATTAGACAGCATCAGATGTGACACCATCACTGCATCAGCTTTTGCCTTGATCCCTGCTTTAAATGGTTTAAAATCTGTATCTCTTAATGCATTGATCGTCTGATCGGTCTCTGTGCTTCCGCGGTGTGTGTCTCCTCCAGTCTGTCCACTTCCTGGAAAATGCTTTAATGTCGCTGAGATCTGTTGTTTCTGCATGTTCTTTACCAGTGTTGTAATAATATCAGCAACTTTCTTTGAGTCTGTCCCAAAGCTTCGGTCTCCAATCTCTGTGTTATTCTTATTCGTTAAAACGTCTGCGACTGGTGCCAGATTCATGTTAAATCCAAGCTCTTTTAATTCCTTTCCCTGTGTCTTTCCCATCTGCGCGATCTTCTTGTTATTGTAAGTTCTTCCAACTTCCTGTGCAGATGGATATACTGTCATCTTCATCTTGGGATTTGATGCGACTCTTGAAACCTGTCCACCTTCCTCATCCACTGCCATAAATAGTGGAATATAGGAGGCATCTTGAAGCTCATCCGTCATCTTCTTTGTCTGATCAGGTGTGTTGATATTCTTCGCAAACATGATCACTCCACCTGCTGGATACTTCTTCAATGTCTTCTTCATCTGACTCGTCACACTTGTCTGATTCTTGCTTTCTGCCTCATCTAATTGATAAACAGATACCATAAATAGTTGTCCGATCTTATTCTTTAAGGACATCTCCTTTGTGATATCTTTTGCCATTCCCTGCAGGGTTGTTTCATCCAGATCTTCTGTCTTGAGTTTCTTTGTTGTACTCTTCTTCCCGCATCCTGCTGTCATGACAAGCATCAATACAAGGACAAGGCTGATTAAACGTCTCTTCATTCTTTCGTGTCCTTTCCGTGCATGCTCTTTTCTTTTTATTATACCAGAAGCATTTGTTTGTATCAAATGCTGTTACGTCCTATTTCTAATAGTAAGAAAGAATCCTGCTTTGCAGGATTCTCCGCCTGCGGCGGGTCGCTTCAGCGACAAATTTCCCTTCCGCCGCAGTGCGATCCTGCCCGGAGGGCTTTTTTTCTTATTTCATAGGGGATTTCATCGAAATTTCCTATGAAATAAGAAAAAAGCCCCTCCAGATCTTAATGTCTGAAGAGACTTTAAAAGCAGATGTCTCCAAATACGCAACCAGTTCCATAAGTCACCATGTATCAAAACTTCATGAAAAAAAGGATTTAAAAACCACTCTCTCAAATGGTCTATTTGCATATTGTCGATCACAATTAGTAGTATATACTTTTATATTTATGTTTTCTACCCTTTCAACATAGTTTTTTACAATTTTTTCAATTTTGTGAAAAAACATATGAAATCTATTTGTTTACCCCTAAATATTGTTTAAATTGTATAGTAACCAGGAATTGATCTCCGTCTATTCTTATCGAAAACTCTCCTCCACAATTCTTTGTAAAACTGTCTGCGATGGAAAGTCCTAATCCGTTTCCTTCGCTGGTACGTGATTTCTCCGCTCTGGCAAATCGTTCCATGATCTCTTCTTCTGTAAAATTCATCTCATAGGATGCTGTGTTTATAACTTCTAATTTTATATTTTGATCTGCTTCGGTGATCCTTAGGAAGATCCTGGTTCCTTTCAGGGAGTATTTTAAGGCATTCTCTATGACATTTTGTACCACTCGGTACATGCGGCTGCTGTCTCCGATAAATCTTGTGTGCACAGCTTCGCACTGATATCTGATCGCAAATCCAGATTCTTCTATCTGATCTGCCATATCCCCCAGTGTCTGTTCTACCAGACGTTTCATATCCATTTCTTCCAGATCTACTTTCGCATCTCCACTTGTTGCTTTCGCAAGTTCAAACAGGTCAGAAATGATAGCTTTTAAGCGTTCGGTCTTGTTGATCAGGATAGTTACATAATCTCTTGATTCTGCGGATAATGTCTGATCTCTGCTTAAGAGATCGACGTATCCAATGATAGAAGTCAGCGGTGTCTTCAGATCATGTGATACGTTTGTGATCAGATCGATCTTCATTCTCTCGCCCTTCATCTGTGTTTCTAATGCTTTTTCCATTCCCTGCCCGATATTGGTCAGTTTCTGACTGTATTCATAATACGCAGATTCTTTTGAAATATCGGTCGTTGCCGTCAGTTCTCCATTAGAAATACGTTCGATCTGATCGACAAGCATGCTTAAATCTCTCTGTTCTTTTGCATATTGGTCTGAATATCTTGAAAAATATCTGATAAGGAAAACAAAGATGACTGCTGCTATAAACAAGAGTGGGGATGGAATATTCATTCCACTCATTCCCATGATGATACAAGCAAGTGTACTGACAGTTAAAATATATCGTAAGACCCTGTACTGTCTGATCCTGTCTCTTGCATGTTTTTGTGCAAATGACATTGCTTCGTCTTCCAGCTTTCTTCTTGTCTTTGCCCGACGGCTCCATTTTCGAATATATCCCAGACAAAATGTTGAATCCAGAAGATTCTTCTGGCGAATCCTCCATACCGTAGTCTGAATACATACGGCAAATGCCATGATAAAAAATGGGACTGAGATATAACTCAGCGTCATGATCATCTCGATCGTTGAACCTGTGATCCGGCCCTGTGTATATTCTATCGTATATTCCCAGATTGCATAGCATAATGCGATCACCAGTCCAAGCAGCATAATTGCTGTCACTAGTATGATCTCCCACCAGAGCCTGTCAAGCCCTCTAAAAAATCTGGTTCGCTTTTCCTGAAGTGCAAATAAGATGCACAGCAGGATCGTTCCAATCACTTCGATGATCGAAACAATGATGATCGTTTTGATTCCCATCGTGATCTGTTTTGTTGATCCTTTTCGGAAATTTTCAATCTCTGTTAGTGCTTTTTTTGTCAAAGAAATCTCAATGTCTGCATTTTCCAGACGCTGATTCTTCTCATCATTGATCAGAAGCTGTTCTGGGAATATATCCTGCAGTGTATAATTATCCCCATAGAATTCATAGTATTCTGTCTGATTCGCATTGTACTCGTCATACGGATCCCATCCTTTGAAACTTCCGTCTTTGTTTAATTTCTCTGTCTTGTCTCTTTCTATATGAAAATGTTCAATCCTGCCCCCAGTATAGTTCGCATTTTCTGTTCCATATGTTGATGTTGTCGTTACCATCTTTTTATCATATGGTTTGACCTTCATCGTTACTTTCACAAACGATTCTTTTTTTATCTTATTCAGTAAACTTTCTGATACATGATTTGCCTGTGTATAATAGACTTTATTACTTTCTTGATCTGCCCATTTGTCAAACAGTGACATCTGTGTGTGTTTGATATAGTCTGATTGATCCTGTTCATCCAGACTGAAGCTGTTATCTCCTGTCAATGCCATGTTATGGATCGTGTTGAGTCCATATATCCCTGACAGGGTCATGGCGATCATCACAAGTGTGATCAATACTTTGTTAGTCCATTTTCTCGATCTTGTATCCAATTCCCCACACCACCTTTAAATATCTTGGATTTTTTGCATCTATTTCTATTTTCTCGCGGATACGACGGATGTGGACCATAACGGTATTCTCTGTTGCATAGGCTTCTTCGTTCCATACGCGTTCGTAGATCTCATCTGCTGAAAATACTCTGCCCAGGTTGTTCATCAGAAGGCTTACGATCTTGTATTCGGTTGCAGTCAGTTTCACTGGCTCTCCGTCTACCATCATCCTTTTTCCTTTCATGTCAAGGATCAGTCCGCCATTGATGATCTGTTCCTTATTGCTTTCTGCGGCGTTCATTCCTCCAAACTGCATGTATCTTCGCAGCTGGGATTTCACTCTCGCTACTAGTTCATCTGGGCGGAATGGTTTGCTGATATAGTCGTCGGCTCCCATAGATAGTCCCAGGATCTTATCGCTTTCTTCTGTCTTGGCTGAAAGAATGATGATCGGGATGTTCTTGCTTTCCCTGATCTTCATCGTTGCGGATAGTCCGTCCATCTTCGGCATCATAACGTCTATGATCAGAAGCTGGACTTCTTGTTCCATCAGGATATCCATGGCTTCCAGACCATCATATGCCGTTATGATTTCATAGTCTTCCATTTCCAGACGTTTCTTGATCGCTCCTACGATCTCTTTGTCGTCGTCAACGACCAGGATCTTTGGCTGGTTCATACTTTTCCTCCTCGTATCTTTGATGGTTTTAGTGTATCAGGTGGTTCTTTCGTTTCTGCGGATATAATTCTTACGAATTTCTTAATATGATGTAAGTGTCAAAAGTACAAATTGCGTTTGTGCTTGCACAAATAAGCAATTTGTACTTTTGACACTCTCATCTTAATATGACTTCCTTAATTATAGTAACTTCCAGAATAATTATCAATATCCTGTCCAGTGACCGTAGGAGCACACCTGCATTTAATGAATGACAAGATATTGATAATTATTCTCATTTGTAGTTATTGTTCACTAACCTTTCGTGTGGTATCATATCTTTCATCAGTTAGAGTTTTCTAACTACGTACACGCTATTATTTTATATTACAGAAAACGGAGGAAAAACTATATGCGTAAAAGATTAATCGGGAAAGCCTTTGCTATCGCTATGAGTGGTGCAATGGTTTTAACTGCGACTCCTGTGACAGCGAATATTTTTCATGTTGCTCACATTGTTAAGGCTGCTAATGATGCACAGCAGGATGAATGGACATATTGCTATGTTGGTCTTACTTGGGCTGAGTATTGGGCGAATGAAGGTGTTTATAATGCTAATGATACTTCAAGCTCTGATGTAGAAGACTCTCATTATGAAAAAGATAAAGGTGGATATGACGTCGTTACTCGTGCAACTACAAATCACGGACTTCACAGAGGAAGTTTCCAAGGAAATGCAGTCATTGAAGCAAAAGCTTCTGATGGTACCACAAAAGAATTTTCTGTTTCTCACTGGAGTAAAGATGGTAAAAAATTCTATCAATCATCCACAGATGCTACAGGTGTAAGCTATGCTAAGGGAACTATTACTGATACTGATGGTACGCAATATAAATTAACTTCTTATGAAGTAAAAGGTACAAAATATGTTCCTGTTAAAGTAAAAACTACAGATTTAGATGCATTAAAAGCAAACCACACTGTTGTTGAAAATGGTGGAACTCTTGTTGGTGGTTATGGTGAAAACCAATTAAAATCTTACCAAAAACTGCAAATGTTACAGCTAACACTTACGGTTTAAAAACTGCTACAAAACAGGAAGATGGTTCATTTATTTTTTCTGCAAGAAGTAACGAAGGAACAGAATCCGGTGTTAAAGATGAGGCATTAAAAGAAGCAACCGGTGTGACTCCAAACTTACGTTCTGGAGACGCTGTTGGTTCTTATGGTGAGACTTTACGTCTCGACCTAAATGGAGATTACGGTGATCTTGGTGCTAATCTTCAGTCTGTAAAATGGACTTTCTATGGAGATGACAGTACTTATACAACTCCAGTAAAAACTTATGGTACAAAATTTGCTGCTGATAACTGGATGCATAAATCAATGGGAATTCAGCTTGGTTTAACAGAATCTGCTCGTTTTGATCTTTCTGGAGATGAAGCAGTAGGATACTGGAGTGTTACTGTTTCCGCTTTAGGTTATAAAGATTATACATATAAATTCCATGCAGACAAGGAAAACATCGCTCAGCACGTTGTAATTGCTTCTGATAGTGATGAAGTAAAAGCTTTACAATCTACAATAAAAACTGCTGATTCTTATCTTGAAAAAGAAACTGAATACTGTGCTAAGCCATATTCTGATTTTAAAACAGAATATAAAGAAGCTCAGGATGCTTTAAAACATGACACATTATATAAAGCTAATATCCTTGAAGCAAATACTCACCTTTCCAATGCTATTGAATCATTAACAAAACCTGAATATAAAGAAGTTGTAAAAGCTGCAACTTTAGAAAAAGATGGTTCCATTGATGATACATGTGTAAATTGCGGTGATGTTAGAAAATCTACTCCAATCGCTAAAATTGCATCTATCGATTTAGATAAAACTTCTTTCACAGAAAATGGACAGGCTCAGAAACCTTCTGTTACTGTAAAAGATAGTACTGGTGCTGTAATTTCTGCTGATAATTATACAGTTTCTTATTCTGACGCTAACAGCACAAAAGCTGGAACTTACAAAGTAACAGTTAAATTTAATGGAAAGAAATATGCTGGTACAAAAGAATTATCTTATACAATTTCAGCTAAACCAGCAGCTACAACTACTGTAACAAACGCAGCAACTGTGAAAGCTCCTGCGAAGACAACTGTGAAATTAAGCAAAGCTAAGAAGACTTCTATCAAAGTATCTTGGAAGAAAGTTTCCGGAGTTGCTGCTTACCAGATTCAGTACAGCACATCTAAGAACTTTAAGAAAGCAAAAACAGTCAAAGTTTCTGCGAAATCTGCTTCTAAAGTCTTAAAGAAGCTGAAAAAGAATAAGAAATATTATGTAAGAGTTCGAAGCTACAAAGTAACAAAAGTAAACAACAAATCTAAGAATGTTTACTCTGCTTGGTCTGCTAAAAAGCTTTAAAAACTAAAAAGAAATAATTTCTCTTAAATAATATCAATTACATCTCAATCTTAATATTATTAAATAAAATAGGGAGTATCCCAAAGTTTGTGTAAACCTTCAAACTGATGTAAGATAATATTACTCAGTTTGGAGGATTTTTTTATGGGAAGAAGAAAAGGAGACACACCACAAAAAGCAGCATTAAGACAATTAATGCAAGGATATTTAAAGGACAATGATATCAGTGTAAAAAATGGAACAGATGTTAATGCAATCATGCGT
>ENA-OQBD01000711-OQBD01000711.1-human-gut-metagenome-genome-assembly--contig:-NODE-711-length-17194-cov-3.114080_pt1 | contig 17194 bp, 19 predicted proteins | sample MGYA00242742_ERZ504543 | MGnify/ENA primary metagenome ERZ504543 (study PRJEB26092, sample SAMD00036239) | human gut metagenome | host: Homo sapiens | study: EMG produced TPA metagenomics assembly of...
GGGAATGTTCATCTTAGTTAAGACATCAAACCCATCCAGCGGAGAATTCCAGGATCAGGAGATCGATGGAAAACCGTTATATGAGATGGTAGCCGAGAAAGTTGCTTCCTGGGGAGAAGAACTGATGGGAGATTCTTACAGCTATATCGGTGCCGTTGTTGGAGCAACTATCCTAAGATGGGAGAAGTATTAAGAAAGATCATGCCAAAATCATACATCTTAGTTCCAGGATACGGAGCACAGGGTGGTCAGGCAAAGGATCTTGCGCCATTCTTTAACGAAGATGGATTAGGTGCGATCATTAATTCTTCCAGAGGAATCATCTGTGCATATAAACAGGATGCTTACAGTCAGTTTGGAGAAGAAAATTACGCAGATGCATCAAGACAGGCTGTTCTCGATATGAAAGAAGATTTAAAACAGGCCTGGGTAAAATAAAAGAACACCTATTTTGTGAGTAAAGAAAACAGCCAGATAAAGGAGAATTGCAAGATGAGTAAGAAACAGGTAATGGCAGAGATCATTCGTCATACATCTTTATCAGACGGAATCTTTGATATGACATTGAAAGCAGAAGAGATTGCGAAAGAAGCAAAAGCAGGACAGTTTATTTCTGTTTATCTGAATAACAAGAGTAAGATCCTTCCAAGACCGATCAGTATCTGTGGGATCGATAAAGAAGCAGGGACATTAAGGATCGTCTATCGTACGGTTGGAGATGGAACGAAGGAATTATCCGATTACAAAGAAGGTGAGATGGTCAAAATCTTAGGACCTTTAGGAAACGGATTTACACAGAAAGACAAAAAAGCAATTTTAATCGGTGGCGGAATCGGAATTCCTCCGATGTTAGAATTAATGAAGCAGTTAGATTGCGACAAAACAGCAGTTTTAGGATACCGTGACAGTGATATGTTCTTAAAAGACGAATTTGAGGCAGTTGGAGATGTTGTGATCTCTACAGAAGACGGATCTTTTGGAACGAAGGGAAATGTCATTGATGCGATCAAAGAGCAGGGCGTGGAAGGAAGCATCATCTATGCATGTGGTCCAACACCAATGCTTCGAGGAATCAAAGCATATGCAGAAGAGATGGGGATCGAAGCACAGATTTCCATGGAAGAGAGAATGGCATGTGGAATCGGTGCATGCTTAGCCTGTGTTTGCAAGTCAAAAGACGTGGATTCCCATTCACATGTTCATAACAAACGTGTTTGCAAAGATGGACCAGTATTCGACGCCAGGGAGGTGGAACTATAATGAATTTATCAGTTGATATTGCCGGAGTAACAATGAAGAACCCTGTGACAACAGGATCAGGAACATTTGGTTCCGGAGAAGAATTCAGTGAATTTGTTGACCTTTCCAAATTAGGAGCAGTGACAACCAAAGGAGTTGCTAATGTTCCATGGCCGGGGAATTCTGTGCCTAGAGTTGCAGAGGTATATGGTGGTATGTTAAATGCGATCGGATTGCAGAATCCTGGGATCGATGTGTTTGTTGAACGAGATATTCCATATCTTAAGAAAGCCGGAGCAACGATCATTGTTAATGTTTGTGGAAAATCCGAAAAGGATTATCTCGAGGTTGTAGAAAGACTTGCTGACCAGCCAGTAGATTTATTAGAGATCAATGTATCTTGTCCAAATGTGAAAGAAGGCGGGATTGCTTTTGGACAGGATCCCAAAGCGTTATATGATATTACGAAGGCAGTGAAAGCAAAAGCAAAACAGCCGATCATCATGAAGTTAAGCCCGAATGTCACAGATATCACAGAGATGGCAAAAGCTGCAGTTGATGCAGGAAGTGATGCTCTTTCTTTGATTAATACATTAACAGGAATGAAGATCGATATTGAAAGAAGAGATTTTGTGCTTGCCAATAAGACAGGTGGGATGTCCGGACCAGCGATCAAACCAGTTGCTGTCCGTATGGTATATCAGGTTGCTAACGCTGTGGATGTGCCAATTATCGGTATGGGTGGAATCTCAACAGCTGAGGATGCATTAGAGTTTATCATGGCTGGTGCAACAGCGGTATCAGTAGGAACAGCAAACTTTATCAATCCTGCAACGACACTTGAAGTGGTTGATGGAATCAAAACTTACATGGAAAGACATCAGATCAATGATATTAACGAATTGATCGGATGTGTCAAATAGATAATAAAAGGAGGATGAGGGTATGAATATTTTATTTTTCCTGACTCCGAAAAGTGAGGTTGCCTATATCCCTGCCGATGAAAGTTTAAGGCAGGCATTTGAAAAACTAAAATATCATGGATATTCAGCAGTGCCGACATTAACTGATGATGGTAAATACGCAGGAACGATCACAGAAGGTGATGTATTGCGTGCCATGGAATCTATGTGCCATTGGAATATATCAGAAGCTGAGAAAGTCAAACTTATGGATGTAAAGAGAAAGAGAAACATTCAGGCAGTGACGATCAGCACAGATATGGATGATCTTGTCGATGTGATCACAGATCAGAATTTTGTTCCGGTCATTGATGATCAGGAGAAATTTATCGGGATCGTGACAAGAAAAGATGTGATTCGTTTTTATCATGACGAATACCGCAAATTAGAAAAGAATGAATAAGATGGAGGTTTAAATAGAAGATGGAACAGTATAAGAGAGAGTTTATCGAATTTATGGTAGAAAGTGATGTATTAAAATTTGGAGAATTTACATTAAAGAGTGGAAGAAAATCTCCATTTTTCATGAATGCAGGAGCTTATGTGACAGGATCTCAGTTAAAGAGACTTGGAGAATATTATGCAAAAGCAATCCATAGTACTTATGGAGATGATTTTGATGTGTTATTCGGACCTGCATACAAAGGAATTCCATTAGGAGTTGTAACAGCGATCGCATACAGCGAATTATATGGAAAAGAAGTTCGTTATTGTTCTGACCGTAAGGAAGCAAAAGATCATGGTGCAGATAAAGGAAACTTCCTTGGAAGCGAATTAAAAGACGGTGACCGCGTGATCATGATCGAAGATGTTACAACATCTGGTAAATCCATGGAAGAGACAGTTCCAAAAGTAAAAGGAGCAGCAAACGTAGAGATCGTTGGATTAATGGTATCCTTAAACCGTATGGAAATCGGTAAAGGCGGAGAAAAATGTGCACTGGATGAAGTGAAAGAATTATATGGATTTGATACAGCAGCGATCGTTGATATGGAAGAAGTTGTAGAATGTTTATATAACAAAGAATGTAATGGAAAAGTTGTGATTGATGATACATTAAAAGCAGCAATTGATGCATACTATGAACAGTATGGTGCAAAACATTAAGGATGGTTCTTGTGACGGTTGAGAAAAAGAAGTTAGCCAGACGAGGAATAAAAGTTATATTTTATCTTTATATCATAGGTATATTTTATTTTGTATTATTGAGTGAACGATATGGGAGGGATACAGGATATGATACCTCCCATGTGAACTTAGTTTTATTCAAAGAAATCAACAGGTTCTGGACGTACAGACATCTTTTTGTCCACCGAAGCAGTGGTCACAAATCTGTTTTGGAAATATTTTTGCATTCAGTCCATTTTGGTTTTATGATCCCGATCGTGATCAATAAGAAAAAGGCATTTTTTTCGTGCAGTGTTTGCAACTTCATTTTTTTAGTTTAGTGATCGAGACAAGTCAATTGATCATGAAAGTAGGGGTATTTGATGTAGATGATCTTCTGATGAATACGGTTGGTGGATTGATCGGGTATATGATATACAGGGTCGTAGTAGCAGTATATGATTTATATAACAGAAAGAGGGCGGCAAAATGAAGAGAAACAAAAGAAAAACATTTGCATATCGTCCATCTGACAAGATTATTTCACGGGAATCAATTGTTTCTGTGATTTTAGGAGCAGCAGGGATCATTGGATATTACCTGCTGCTTTTCGGTTCCATAAAGACAGGAGGAACAAGCAGTCCATTAAGTGGAGCTGGAGGATGGATCTTGCTGGTAGTATCAGCTATAGGATTATATTTTGGAATACAAAGTATGAAAGATACCGCAGCAGTGATGAAATGGAAGATCATTGGATGTACTTGCAACGGAATTGTGCTGGCAGTATCTGTGATCATTTTTGTGATTGGAATAATTGCAATGATCTAAGTAAAGAAAGGAAGAGATGACTTGAATACAATGTTATCAGAAAGACATGAATTAAATAAGATCGCACTGTTAGAATTCAAAAAAAGATGTAGAAGAAACAAGAGAATTTTCTTCATATTTTTCTAAAATGGCAGACCTTTTATTATATGTAAATGAGATTTACGATACCAAAGAGAGGACATTAGAACAGTTAAAACAGTGGAATAGAATATGGTATGAAGAAATCAGCCAGGAACAATATGCACATAGTTTTGGGAATCCAGAATTTTGTACAGAAAAGTTTGGAAAAGAGTATGGTCAGATTTTCGCATTTTTATATGCAGAGATGCGCAGTGGATTTATCTATGCGATCGAAGGAAGACTGTTTGACCTTGTGATCAACAATGAATTGTTCTTGGAAATCAGCAATTTAATTTTTGTCAGGAGAAGAACATCCGCAGAAGATCAAGCATATTGTTTTTTGATCATATGAGAGATTACAGCGAGGATGTTTTTGAGTACAGAATCAGAGAACAGTTAGACCCAGAACTTGATTTTGCAACAAAGATCGTGATGGAATCTGATCTCAGTGATCCAGATATTTTGTATCAATATGGAGAATATATTTCTGAAAATGAAATTGATACTTTAAAGTTTTTAAATAAATTGCCACAAGAAGAGATCACAGCAATGGCCAAAACATATGTTGATGGATTTCATGAAGGATTTATCATCAATAACATTGATATGAGTCCAAAACGAAGTGTTAATATCCGTTATACGATCGGATTTGAACCAGTTGTCAGAGAGGCAGTTCGTTTATTCTCAGAAATTGGGCTTGCACCGATCATCTATAGAAGTGGAGTATCTGTTTTAACACGAGGACTTCATAAGATTGGTTATGTTTCATCTTCTCCAAACCCACAGTATGAATATGATCACAGATATGATCAGGCGATATTCTTTGATAATCGTTTTATGAAGCACAAATTAGAATGTTATCATAATGCATATGAACATTATAAAGATGAAGCGTATGTGTTTGCTGGACCAGCTTGCATGGAAACATTTGGGGAAATACCTTTTTTACCAGAGAATAAAGAAGAGAATTTAAAATTAAGCAAGAAGCAGCAAGAGCTTTCTGTAGAATTCCAGATCAAAGCGTCTGAGATCATGAATCAGTATATCAAACCAGAGCAGAGGAGCTTTACGATCATTGCATATCCAATTCCTGAGATCGGGGATAACTTTGAAGAGATTTTTAAAGAAGTCGTGAAAGTTAATACATTGGATAAAGACAAATACAGACAGATTCAGCAGCATTTGATCGATGCCCTGGATCAGGCAGTGGAAGTTCATGTCAAAGGAAAAGGAAAGAATAAGACCGACCTATACGTAGCGATGCATGAGATGGATGACCCATCCAAAGAAACGAATTTTGAAAACTGCCTTGCAGATGTCAATATTCCAGTTGGAGAAGTGTTTACCTCACCAAAATTAACAGGGACCAATGGAGTACTGCATGTTGGAGAAGTCTATTTAAATGATCTGAAATTCATTGATCTTGAAATTACTTTTAAAGATGGAATGATTTCTGAATATACATGCAAAAACTTTAAAACAGAGGAAGAAAATAAGGCATTTATCAAAGAGAATCTCTTATATAACAGAGATACGCTCCCAATGGGCGAGTTTGCGATCGGAACAAACACAACAGCATATGTGATGGCAAAGACATATGATATCTTATATCAGCTTCCGATCCTGATTGTTGAGAAGATGGGACCTCATTTTGCAGTGGGAGATACTTGCTACAGTCATTGTGAAGAAACTGAAGTTCACAATCCAGATGGCAAAGAAATCGTTGCAAAATATAATGAATGCTCCAAAGAAGGCGAGTATTTCCAGTGTCACACAGATATTACGATTCCATATGAAGAACTGGATTCTATTTGTGCGATCACCCTTGGCGGAGATGAGATTTTACTGATCAAAGATGGTAAATTTGTACTTTCTGGTACAGAAACATTAAATGAACCATTGACGGAAATCGGTTAAATCAGTACAATGATAAGAAAGATAAAATCCTGAAAGGGAAGTTTTGTTAATTTCATAAGATAAGGAGAAAGAACATGGCAAAAGTAGGAATTGTAATGGGCAGTGATTCAGATATGCCGGTTATGGCGAAAGCGGCAGAGATCCTGGACAAGTTTGGAATCGATTATGAGATGACGATCATTTCCGCACACAGAGAACCAGATATTTTCTTTGAGTGGGCAAAAGGTGCGAAGGACCGTGGAGTGAAAGTGATCATTGCAGGTGCTGGAAAGGCAGCACATCTTCCAGGTATGTGTGCAGCTTTATTCCCAATGCCAGTTATCGGTATTCCGATGAAGACTTCCGACCTCGGTGGTGTTGATTCTTTATATTCTATCGTACAGATGCCATCTGGAATACCAGTAGCGACTGTAGCGATTAATGGAGGACTTAATGCAGGAATCCTTGCAGCGAAGATCCTTGCAACATCAGACGAGAAATTACTTGAGAAATTAGAAGCTTACAGCGAAGAGATGAAACAGTCAGTTGTAGAGAAAGCAGAGAAACTTGACAAAGTTGGATACAAAGATTATGAATAAGAAGATTCTTGCAGCGTTTTTATGCGTATGTATGGTTGTAGTTACAGGAAGTTTTCCAGTAAGTGCAGCAAAAACAAAGAAGACATACAAGATTGCAATTGATGCAGGACACCAGGGAAAGGGAAACAGTAAGACAGAACCTATCGGACCGGGCGCGAAGATGCGTAAACCAAAAGTAGCATACGGAACGCAGGGAGTCAAAACGAAAGTACCAGAATCCAAATTAACTCTGCAGATTGCATTAAAGCTTGAGAAAGAGTTAAAGAAACGCGGTTATGATGTGTATATGATAAGAAGAAAACAGAATGTAAACATTAGCAATAAGCAAAGAGCGATCCGTGCAAATAAAAGTGGTGCTGATATCTGTATCAGACTGCATGCGGATGCAGCATCAGCGAATGTTCGTGGTGTTTCTGTGCTATACCCATCACAGCAGAATCCTTATGTAGCAAAATTAAGCAAGAAGAGTAAAAAACTCTCAAAGAATATACTGGACAGTTATTGTAAGTCAACCAAATTCAAGAAACGTGGTTTATCAAAACGTGACGATCTTACAGGAACAAACTGGAGTAAGATTCCAGTGGCACTGATAGAGATGGGATTTATGACAAATAAGACCGAAGATAAACAGATGCAGAAGAAGCAGACACAGAAGAAGATGGTAGACGGCATTGCAAATGGTATTGATCAATATTTTAAATAATCAGGAGGAGAAGTAACAATGGATTACAAGAAAGCAGGCGTGGATATTGAAGCAGGATACAAATCTGTAGAACTGATGAAAGAACACGTAAAGAGAACCATGAGAGAAGAGGTACTTGGTGGATTAGGAGGATTTTCCGGAGCATTTTCTTTAAAGAAGATCAAAGATATGGATGATCCAGTCTTACTTTCAGGAACTGATGGATGTGGAACAAAAGTAAAACTTGCAATGATCCTTGATAAACATGATACGATCGGTATCGATGCAGTTGCTATGTGTGTAAATGATATTGCATGTGCAGGAGGAGAACCTCTGTTCTTCTTAGACTATATTGCCTGCGGTAAAAACTATCCTGAAAAGATCGCTGAGATCGTAAGCGGTGTAGCAGAAGGATGTGTACAGTCAGATGCAGCCTTGATCGGTGGAGAGACAGCAGAACATCCAGGACTTATGCCAGAAGAAGACTATGACCTTGCAGGATTTGCAGTTGGTGTATGTGACAGAAAAGACCTGATCACAGGAGAAAACTTAAAAGATGGAGATGTCTTGATCGGTATGGCATCTACAGGAGTTCACAGCAATGGATTCTCTTTAGTAAGAAAAGTATTTGATATGAGTAAAGAATCTTTAAATACATATTATGATGAATTAGGAAAAACATTAGGAGAAGCATTACTTGCTCCGACAAGAATCTATGTAAAAGCATTAAAGAGTGTGAAAGATGCAGGAGTTACAGTTAAAGCATGCAGTCATATCACAGGTGGTGGATTCTATGAGAATATCCCACGTATGCTTCCAGAAGGAATGAAAGCAGTTGTGAAGAAAGACAGCTATGAAGTACCAGCAATCTTTAAACTTCTTGCCAAAGAAGGAGATATCGCAGAAGAGATGATGTACAACACATTCAATATGGGACTTGGAATGGTTGTTGCGGTTGATAAAGAAGATGTTGACAAAACAATGGAAGCGATCAAAGCAGCAGGAGATACACCATATATCGTAGGGCATATGGAAGCTGGAGAAAAAGGAGTTACTTTATGCTAAAAGTGGCAGTACTTGTTTCCGGAGGAGGAACAAACCTTCAGGCCATTATCGATGGAATCGAGAATGGAAGCATTACAAATGCGAAGATTGATGTTGTGATCAGCAATAATAAGAATGCATATGCACTTGAGCGTGCGAAGAAACATGATATCGAAGCAGTTGCACTTTCTCCCAAAGATTTTGAGACAAGAGATTTATTTAACGAAGCATTGTATAACGAGCTTGTAGACCGTAAGATTGATCTGATCGTTCTTGCGGGATGCTTGGTTGTGATTCCGGAGAAGATCATTCATGAATTTGAAAACAGGATCATCAATATTCACCCATCATTGATCCCATCATTTTGCGGAACAGGCTATTATGGATTGAAGGTTCATGAGAAAGCCTTGGCAAGGGGAGTTAAAGTTTCTGGAGCAACCGTTCATTTTGTCGATGAAGGAACGGATACAGGTCCGATCATTGCCCAGAAGGCAGTAGAGATCAAACAGGGAGATACTCCAGAAGTTCTTCAGAGAAGAATCATGGAGCAGGCAGAATGGGTTATTATGCCGAAAGCCATTGATGACATTGCTAATGGAAGGATCAAAGTCGAAGAAGGAAAAGTCATTTATCTATAAATCATTCAGATCACGAAAGAAAGGAAATGAAAGATGAAAGTTTTAATCGTAGGAAGCGGTGGAAGAGAACACGCGATCGCATGGTCTGTCGCTAAAAGCCCAAAAGTAGACAAGATTTATTGTGCACCAGGAAATGCAGGAATTGCTGAATTTGCGGAATGTGTAAATATCAAAGCAATGGAATTCGATAAACTGGTTGCATTTGCGAAAGAAAATGCAATTGATCTTACGATCATTGGAATGGATGATCCATTAGTTGGTGGTGTTGTCGATGCATTTGAATCAGAAGGACTGCGTGTTTTTGGACCAAGAAAGAATGCAGCGATCATCGAAGGTTCCAAAGCATTTTCTAAAGATCTGATGAAGAAATATAAGATTCCAACAGCTGCATATGAGAATTTTACAGATCCAGATGAAGCTATCAAATATTTAGAAACAGCTAAGATGCCAATCGTATTAAAAGCGGATGGATTAGCACTTGGAAAAGGTGTATTGATCTGTAACACATTAGAAGAAGCTAAAGAAGGTGTTAAGACATTAATGCTTGACAAACAGTTTGGTGATGCTGGTAATGAAATCGTTATTGAAGAGTTTATGACAGGAAGAGAAGTATCTGTTCTGGCATTCTGTGATGGAAAAACGATCAAATGTATGACATCCGCACAGGACCATAAACGTGCTAAAGATGGAGATCAGGGACTTAACACAGGAGGAATGGGAACATTCTCTCCAAGTCCATTCTACAATGATGAAGTAGAAGCATTCTGTGAAAAATATGTCTATCAGTCAACGATCGATGCGATGGCTTCTGAGGGAAGACCATTTACAGGAATTTTATTTACAGGATTGATGATCACAGAAGACGGACCCAAAGTCTTAGAATACAATGCACGTTTTGGAGATCCAGAAGCACAGGTTGTTCTTCCAAGAATGAAGAATGATATCATCGACGTGATGGAAGCCTGCATTGATGGAAAATTATCTGATGTAGAATTGGAATTCGAAGATAATGCAGCAGTATGCGTTGTTTTAGCATCTGACGGATATCCAGAGAAATACGATAAAGGATTCGAAATCAAAGGATTAGATACATTCAAAGACAAAGATGGATATTATGTATTCCACGCTGGAACAAAGTTTGATGGTGATAAGATCGTGACAAATGGAGGACGTGATCTTAGGATGTTAGTAGCAAAAGGAGAAAATCTAAAGGCTGCAAGAGCAAATGCTTACAAAGCAACAGAATGGATTGATTTTGCAAACAAATATAAGAGAAATGACATCGGAAAAGCAATTGATGAAGCATAATACTTTAAAGGATGATCATATAAAAAGGATGGCTGAGAAATCAGCCATCCTTTTTGTAGTAGTACACATATATGAAATTACATTGTGATAATTCCAAAAGCATTTGCAACTGAGCTGATCAAAATGATCGCTGCAAAAAGCGGGCACAGATATTTGATCATAAAACAGAAAATCTTCTTGCGGCGAAATACCTGTCCGTCATTTTTTGATTTCTTTCTTCTATTTTATCAACTCCAACAACTTTTGACACCAGAAGGCAGGTTGCGATCGCGGCAATCGGCATCATCACAGAGTTTGTTATGAAATCGAAGAAATCAAGAAATTGCATTCCAAGAATCTTAAAATTCGCAAGAGGTCCATACCCAAGGCAGGAAAGCGTTCCAAGCAGTAACATAACCATTCCCATGAACACAGTTGATTTTTTACGGCTCCAGTGTAGTTCATCTTCGAACGTCGAAACAGCACTTTCTGTCAGTGCGATCGAACTTGTCACAGCTGCAAACAGTACTAATAAGAAAAATACAACACCGATCGCAGTTCCAAATCCCATGTTTGCAAAAACTTTCGGGATTGTGATAAACATTAAGGCAGGTCCAGACTTTAATGTTTCGGCATTACCGCCAGAGAAAGCAAAAACAGCAGGAATGATCATAAGTCCAGCCATGATCGCGATCGCAGTATCAAAAATCTCAACATTCTCTGTAGATTTTTCAATGGAAGTATCTTTCTTCATATAAGAACCAAATGTGATCAATATTCCCATTGCAATGGATAAAGAATAAAACATCTGTCCCATTGCAGATACAACGGTCATCCATGAAAAATGATCAAAGTTTGGCACAAGAAAGTATTTTACCCCTTCAATAGCACCTGGTCTGGTTACAGAATACACAGCGATGATCAGTGATAAAACGATCAGGATCGGCATCATAAATTTTGATACACGCTCAATTCCATTTCGTACACCGGCGTAAATGATACCAAGTGTAAATAATGTAAAAATGATAAAACAGATTTCTGTAGACCACCCATTGGAAATAAATGTCGTAAAATAAGCATCGCCAGCTAAAGTTTTACTATGTCCGGCAAAATATTCAATTAAGTATTTGATCACCCATCCACCGATCACAGAATAATAAGGAACGATGAGGATCGGAATGATTGCATTGATCCAACCACCAATAGATATAAAACGTGAGTTTCCAAAGCTTTCAAATGCTCCAACAGGGCTTTTTCTTGTCATGCGTCCAAGAGAAGTCTCCGCCATGATCAAGGTGTAACCGAAGGTCAGTGCAAGTATGATATAAACAAGTAAAAAGATTCCACCGCCATATTTAGCAGCGAGATATGGAAATCTCCAGATGTTTCCAAGCCCTACGGAAGCACCAGCAGCTGATAATACAAAGCCAAGCTTTCCAGAGAAAGTGCTTCTTTTGTGTTTCTTCATTATAAATTGTCTCCTTTAACTAATGTTTCCATACGCATTGAGCATATCTGAATCAGTTTAACACAGTAGCAGGAAAAAAGCAAAGAAACTGATAAAAATATTGTATGGAAAATATTACATATGTATGCCATAGAAAGACAAGTGTTTTTGTATAGTGTGCTGAAAGTGACTGATTATTAAAAAAAATACTTGCAAATATCAGAATCATCATATAAAGTAAATATTGCGGATAAGAAAAATAAACATAGGCATTTCTTTCTGATGAACAAAAAGAAATGAACTCTGGAGAGTCTCATAAGTGAGCGCCGAAGGTGTACAGTTTCTATTAGGAAACTAATCTCTCAGGCAAAAGGACAGAGCTTTATAAGCAATGTATTCGATACTCTTTAGAGCTGATTTAATCAGCTCTTTTTTGTATACTCAGATATGCAAAAATCAAGCTGTTCAAGGTTACATTCGCAAAGATCTATTTTTGGAGGAATGAAAAATGTTAAACACGCTAAACGATGTACTAAACAACGTCGACAATTTTATCTGGGGGATGCCCCTCATCATCTTGATCCTTTTTACAGGAATCTTATTGACAGTCAGGCTTCGAGGACTACAGATCAGACATCTTGGAAAGGCACTACATTATGTATTTCATAATGAAGATGATGGAGAAGGAGAAGTTACAAGTTTTGGTGCATTATGTACGGCACTTTCAGCAACGATCGGAACTGGTAATATCGTAGGATGTGCGACAGCAATCGTTGCAGGTGGACCAGGAGCATTATTCTGGATGTGGCTTGCAGCCTTTTTTGGAATGGCAACAAAATATGCTGAAGGAATGTTAGCGGTTAAGTATAGAGTGATCGCAGAAGATGGTCACGCACTTGGCGGACCATTCTATTACATTGAAAAAGGAATGGGTAAGAATTTTAAATGGCTTGCAAAATTATTCTGTGTATTTGGAACAATGGTAGGTTTGTTTGGAATCGGAACATTTACACAGGTAAATGGAATCACATCAGCAGTTAATAACTTTTTTGACCCATCCAATGTACATACGATCAGCTTATTTGGAATGAATTATTCTATTAGCGTTGTTGTAGCGGGAATTATCGTAACAATCTGTGCAGGACTTGTTATCATTGGAGGAATCAAGAGAATCTCTAAGGTATCAGAGGTTATCGTGCCATTTATGGCAGTGACATATATTGGTGTCTGTCTGATCATTGTATTCACACATTTACCACAGGTACCAGCAGCATTTGCTGAGATCGTACAGTCAGCATTTGGACTAAAAGCAGTTGCAGGTGGAGCAATCGGAGCTATGACAGTTGCAATGCAGAAAGGTATTGCAAGAGGAATCTTCTCTAACGAAGCAGGACTTGGATCAGCACCGATCGCAGCGGCAGCAGCTCAGACAAATGAACCAGTACGTCAGGGACTTGTATCTATGACAGGAACATTTATTGATACGATCATCGTATGTACAATGACCGGACTTGCAATCGTTATGACAGGTGCATGGGATATGGGACTTGAAGGAGTTGCAGTCACAACAAAGGCATTTGCATTAGGACTTCCATTCCCTGCAAAAGCATCAGCATTTGTATTAATGATGTGTCTTGTATTCTTTGCATTTACAACAATTCTTGGATGGGCATATTATAGTGAAAGATGTCTGGAATACCTGGTAAATGGAAAGAAATTCGTTATCACAGCGTTCAAATGGTTTTATATTTTAGCAGTATTTATTGGACCATTTATGACAGTTAGTGCTGTATGGACTATTGCGGATATCTGTAATGGATTAATGGCATTCCCGAACCTTGTAGCACTGCTTGCGTTGAACGGAGATGTTGTATCTGAGACAAGAGGATATCTTGAAAGAGTTGGTATTGTGAAAACAACAGTAGGAGAAGCATAAAGAAAATATTGCTTTACTTTAACACTCTGATATAGTATAGTGGAACTATAAGATCAGAAAGGGAGTAAATGCTAATGAGCAAGAAAATCAAGACAGAAGCGGCAAAAAGATTATTTCAGGCAGTACTGACATTAGAGACAGAAGAAGAATGTTTTACATTTTTTGAAGATCTTTGTACAGTAAATGAATTAGAATCGTTAGCTCAGAGATTTGAGGTGGCTTCGATGTTATATGATAAGCATACATACTTAGAAGTTGCAGATAAGACAGGTGCTTCCACGGCAACCATCAGCCGAGTGAATCGTTCATTGAATTATGGAAGTGATGGCTATGATATGGTATTTAAACGAATGAAGAAATAGGCAGATGCCTATTTCTTCTTTTTCTTTTCTGCTTTATTGTTTGACTCTGGTTGATAGAGTTCATCGATCATTTTCTCAATCACCTGTTTCCTTAGATAGATATCATATCCAAGAAGTGTAATAAAAGCAAATTGCTGCAGCTGTTCTTTCTTCTTCGACTCCTTTAATTCAGCAAAAGTAGCCTCAGATTTATGAAATACATCTGCGATCGAATCTCGGATCGCCGTATTATGATCATGCTCCAGCTTGAAAATCTCATTATAAATCGTATAAAAAGAATTCTTTGAGTCCTGATCATCAAAATGTTCATTTAAAGGATCTAACAGATTCTTAATATCTGAAATTGATAAAAAATTCTTCAGATAATAAATATAAATTAAAAGAATCATGTGATTCCTGGAATATTTCTTCTTATTAGAAGGTGGAAGAAGATGGTTTTTGGTATAGTTGTTGATCATGGTTTTTGTAAATATCTTATCTTCTTCGAAACGCTTCGTATTCTTTAGCTGTTCTTCTAAAAAATGTAGTGACCTGATCCATATACAATTCGATGTTTGGAAGGTCTTCTGGAAGCACATAATCGAGTTTCATCCATTCTTCGAGTTGTTTTTCAAATTCCATAATGATTTCTCCTTATCTTATGACTATATTATACGGTTATTCAAACCATATGACAAGAGAAAAAACATCAGGTGCAACGGACTGGACTCGCTTCGCTTGATAAGGTATAATAGCAGTTAAGCTTTGAGAAAGGAATTTATCTATGGGAATTTATGATACATTAAATGAACAGCAGCAGGAAGCCGTTTTTTGTACGGAGGGGCCGCTTTTGCTTCTTGCTGGTGCAGGGTCTGGAAAGACTCGTGTGTTGACGCACAGGATTGCTTATCTGATGGATCAGGGTGTGAATCCTTATCATATTATGGCGATCACATTTACAAATAAAGCAGCGAAGGAAATGAGAGAGAGGGTCGATGATCTGGTCGGATTTGGAGCAGAGCATATCTGGGTCAGTACTTTCCATTCAACTTGTGTGAGAATCTTAAGAAGGCATATTGATAAGCTTGGTTATGGAAACAGTTTCACGATCTATGATGCAGATGATCAGAAATCCCTGATCAAACAGATCTGCAAGCAGTATAAGATTGATACAAAGATGATGCCAGAGAGAAGGATCATCAATGAGATTTCTTCTGCCAAAGATGAATTTATGACACCTTCCGAGTACGAAACAAGACATCAGTATGATTTTAAGAAGAAAAAGATCGCACAGATCTATAAAGAATATCAGAAGCAGTTAAAGGCAAATAATGCACTGGATTTTGATGATCTGATCTTTAAGACCGTGGAATTATTTCAGTTCCATCCAGAAGTGCTTGATTATTATCAGGAGAGATTTCGTTATATCATGGTTGACGAGTATCAGGATACAAATACGATTCAGTTCCAGTTAGTCAGTATGCTTGCAAGAAAATATCAGAATCTCTGCGTTGTAGGTGACGATGACCAGTCTATTTACAAATTCAGAGGTGCGAATGTAAAGAACATCTTAAACTTTGAAAATGTATTTCCAGAAGCAGTTACGATCAAACTTGAGCAGAATTATCGCTCCACGAAGAATATCTTAAATGCAGCGAATGAGGTGATCAAACACAATAAGGGAAGAAAAACGAAGAAACTTTGGACTGAGAACGAAGAAGGGGATCTGATCGAATTCCATCAGTATGGAACAGAATATGAAGAAGCAAGAAAGATCATTCATGAGATTGAAGATCTATCCAAAGAAGGTTATGATTATAAAAATATGGCGATCCTTTATCGTACTAATGCGCAGTCTCGTGTATTTGAAGAAAGTTTTATGATCAAAAATATTCCATACCGTATTGTGGGAGGCACAAACTTCTATCAGAGAAAAGAAGTGAAAGATATTTTGAGTTACTTAAAAGTTGTTGATAATGGGCTGGATGATCTGGCAGTGCGAAGGATCATCAATGTTCCAAGACGAGGGATCGGTGCAGCAACAATCGAGAAGATCAATGTGTATGCAGTTGAGCATAATATTAGTTTTTTAGATGCATGCTTTTCTGCGGATAGCATTGATACATTGGGAAATGCAAAGAAAAAGATCAATGGATTTGCTGATCTGATCCGTGAATTCAGACGCAAGATGCAGGAAGGGTCGCTGGAAGAATTATTTAAGTATATTACAGATGAAACAGGATATATTGCGAATCTGAAAGCTGAAGAAACGGAAGAAGCTGAAGGAAGAATTGAAAATATCAATGAGCTTTTAAATAAAGTTGTAACATATGAACAGGAAGCAGAAGAAGCGAGTCTGTCAGAATTATTAGAAGAGATCGCATTGGTTGCAGATATTGATAATCTAGAAGATTCAGATAACAGGGTTGTATTAATGACACTGCATAGTGCAAAAGGTCTGGAATTTCCATACGTATTTATTTGTGGTATGGAAGATGGAATCTTCCCAAGTTATATGACGGTGATGTCTGAAGATGATGACGATATGGAAGAAGAAAGACGTCTTTGCTATGTAGGAATCACAAGAGCAAAGAAAAAGCTTTATTTAAGTGCGGCAAAACGAAGAATGATGCAAGGAAGAACTCAGTTTAATAAAGTTTCACGGTTTATCGATGAGATTCCGGAACAGCTATTACAGTTAGACACAGGGGTCAACTTCAAAGAAAAACGTCCAGATAAAGCATTGTTTTCATCAAATCGCAGTAATCGATTTAGAAAACCATATCAAGCAAAATCATTTACTTCAACGAAAATGGATACTTTACCATATGATGTTGGAGATATGGTGAAACATATAAATTTGGAAAAGGAAAGTGCTTGAAATTGTCTCTGGAGGCCGTGATTACGAGGTAACAGTAGACTTTGAGAAAAGCAGGAGTGAAAAAAATGTTCGCATCCTTTGCAAAACTAAAAAAGTCGAATAAAATGACGAAAAAGTTAGTAAAATATAGTTAGAAGTGATATAATAAAGAAAACGCATAAGAAAGGAATGAGCGGCATGGAAAAAT
>ENA-OQBD01000714-OQBD01000714.1-human-gut-metagenome-genome-assembly--contig:-NODE-714-length-17176-cov-3.531351_pt1 | contig 17176 bp, 19 predicted proteins | sample MGYA00242742_ERZ504543 | MGnify/ENA primary metagenome ERZ504543 (study PRJEB26092, sample SAMD00036239) | human gut metagenome | host: Homo sapiens | study: EMG produced TPA metagenomics assembly of...
TTCTTTGCTGTCACTGTTGGCAAGCACATGAAAGCGGAACACCTCACCGGATAACTTTTCCTGCACTGCATTCGCCTTCGCTTCCACCTGCATTCCCCTTGCAAATGCCGCACCACACAGAATCATGATCAGTACCAGCACCACTGCTTTTATTTTTTTCATTTTCGTATGTACCTCCTGTCTTTGATACCAGGAGTATTGACAACATATGGAAAACTATACATTTTTATCTGTGATATTCTACCTGATCTCTCCGGATAACATCCGATACTGTAGAGGCCTGATTGTCAATATGACATCCCATGAGCTCACATGCCTCTTCAACCTCTCCACCCGAAATCAGTGCGATCAGCTTATCATGTTCTTCCAGGAGCTGTGGATAACATTCCTTCTGCTTCAGGTATTCTACGCGGAACCGGTACATCTGTTCCCGCAGGTTATTCAGCAGCGTGATCAGTCTCTGGTTATTGGTTGCGGCAAAGATAATATCATGGAATTTTACATCTGCTTCAGCGATCTTCGTCACATCACCACTCTTTAAGACTTTACGGAAATCTTCAGCTGCCATCTTCATTTCTTCAACCTGCTCCGGCGTGATCCGTTCACACGCAAGCTGTACGGAAAGCTCTTCCAGTGCCTTTCTGACTTCCAGCACATCCTGCATATTCTTCTCTGTGATCTGTGCCACTTCTGCCCCTTTTCGCGGAATCATCAGAACCAGACCTTCCAGCTCCAGTTTACGGATTGCTTCACGGATCGGGGTGCGGCTTACTCCAAGCTTGTTGGCAAGCTGGATCTCCATCAGCCGTTCTCCCGGCTTCAGTTCTCCTCTTAAAATTGCCTTCCGAAGTGTATTGAACACAACATCTCTCAACGGCAGGTATTCATTCATATTTACTTCAAAATCCATATCCATTCTTATCTCCTCCTGACGTTATGCACATTTGCAAGATAAATCTGTTTTGCCAGATTCTGTGCTTTTACTTTTGTAAATGCTTCCTTCGCTGTCCTGCGATCCCTGAAAATCCCAAATACAGTCGGACCGCTTCCACTCATCATCGCCCCAAGAGCACCTGCTTCCATCATACATTCTTTGATCTGTGCAATGACCGGATATGCTTCAACCGTAACCTTTTCCAGCACATTACCCAAGGATACTGCCACTTGCTCAAGATCCTGGTTCTTCAATCCGTCCAGGATACCATCTATATCTGGATGCTCCTTGATTTCACAGGAATCCAGCTTTTCATAAACCATCTTTGTCGATACACTGATCGGCGGCTTGGCGATCAGAATCTGACATTTCGGCATCGGAGGAAGCGGCGTCAGTTTTTCCCCGATTCCTTCTGCTAGTACCGTTCCGCGCATAATGCAGTAAGGAACATCCGCCCCAAGCTTCACGCCTCTTTCCATCAGCTCTTTTTGAGAAAGTCCCAACCGGAACATCTGGTTCATTCCGTAAAGCACTGCCGCAGCATTGGAACTTCCGCCTGCCATTCCCGCTGCAACCGGTATATGCTTGTCCAGATGGATTCTGATCCCGTCTTTGATATCAAATTCATCGATCAGAAGCTTTGCCGCTTTCCATGCAATATTGTCCTCATCATTCGGCAGATAAAAAAGATTTGAATCGATCTCGATACCTGGGGCCGACTTCTTTTGCAGCGTCACATTATCGTACAGATACAGCGTCTGCATGACCATGCGCACATCGTGATAACCATTCTCCCGCCGCCCCAGCACATCAAGTCCAAGATTGATCTTCCCAAGTGCTTTTAACTCCAGTTTATCCATGCGTGTATCTCCTTATTGTATTTTTTCGACCTTTTTTTCGTATCTTGTATACATCATTTCATTACTATAGTATACTCAAACTCTCCCGAAAAATCAATATTTTATCACCCGTTTTCAATTCTTTTGATAATAATTCATTATTAAGCAGAATGCTTTCTTCTGTGGTCGAATATTTCTTTGCCAGGCTCCACAGATCATCTCCGTCTTTTACGATATATCCCACAATTCCCGGCTGATTCATCCGCTCTTCTTTTTCATAATCCACAAGTGCAGCCTCTGTCACCATCTGTATTTTTTCCGCTTTTCGCATGAAGCTCCTGAACGCCACGACCGCTTTGATCTCTACTTCATCATTTCCGGCAAGATCTACCGCAAGCTGCTCCACTGCATATGTGACGTCATATTTCATATCGCTGCTTCCTTCCCGGCATTCAAGCATTGCCGAGAACGGAACCATCCCCTTCCACACACCAAATGGTACTTCATCATTTGCCTTTACATACAAAAAGCTGACATTTAGAATCCCCTCTGCCAGAATTCCTCCATCCTGCACTTCCATTTTTTCTATCTGCAGGTCTGCGCTGCTGTGGCACACCTGGAGGATCTCATCTTTCAGCTCCGGCAGACTTAATCGTTCTGTGATCTTACTTTTTGAATGATTCTGCATCAGAAGCTCCTCAACAACAACTTCTTCTGTCTCCAAAACACATTTTTTATCAAGGGAATACGCATCCTCTAAAAGCTCCAGCTTTTCTTCCCCATAGACAAAAAGACGAACCTGAAGTGCCGCTTCAATGCCAAGCGCACGCATCTCACCGTCCTCATCCATCCGCACTTCCACACTGATATCATCCAGCCGGTCATAGACATGATGATACATACCTTCTTCTGCGCCGGCACACTCGATTCGCCCCTCATAAGGAACCGTCTGCTCCACCCAGTCTGTCTTGCCCTCCTGGGATTCATAGAGAACAAAGATCTGCAATTCTCCATTTATCAGCATAGCATCCTGCACAAGTCTGGTATCCATTTTCCGGGAGCTTACCTCTGTCCACAAGAGCGTTCCGATATTCTCTTTGGTCCCCGGTATCTTAATCTCCTCTTTGATCCTGTAAATGTCTCTCTTCGCGGTAAACAGCTGCAGCAGCTCCACCGGACATTTTTTCAGATAGATTCCCTCTTCCCCATCCACATCAAGTGTCACCTGTTTTTCTGTGATCTGCTCTGTATGTACCGTCATTTCCGCAAGCGCTTTTACCGCAAGCTTTCTCGAATGGATCAGTGATACCCCGCATTCCACCCGCTGAACTTGCACAATGTCTTCGCCTTCTCCGTTCTCTTCCTCCATGTAGACCATTTCCTCAAACGGAATCATTCCCTCCAAAGCTCCGGGACGCGGATCTCCCGAATCTGTCACATACAAAACTTTAAAAATTCAGTTTTCCCGTCACACGGAGATAATTTTCCACTCTTCTTGTCTCTTCAATCCGCAGACTTCCCTCACCGGAAAGCACTCTTCCCACGTCACTTTTCGCATCTGGTACATTATAATCCCCACCGATCATAAACTGATCCGTCACTGTTTTGCCCATCTGATTCATGCGTACCTGTTTTCTTATCAATTCCATAGTCAGCCTCCTACTCAAATATCACCGGTTTTTCGCTTTTTGCCATTTCCAGGACAACATATGGGTATTGGGAAAATCCATCTTCCCGCATACAGATATTTCCCATCTCCTCCCCATCTTTTTCTGTCTCGTCACTTCCCGGTCCCAGAAGTGTTGTCTGTACACAGATCACATCTTTTTCTTCCGTACAGCCATCAACCCGGATCGCATATCCCTCCATTTCCTGTCTCCCATACCCCTGTCCGACATACAGCCGGTCTCCTTGCACATACATGATCTGAAATTGGGGTTTCTTCCATCCCGGCAATGCGTTCGGTCATTTCCGCCGGAACTTTTTCTCATCCACAATGGAATATTCCAGCATTTCTCCACCCGCTTCCTCTTTTTCCATGACCTGACAGCCGCCAAGGAAAATCAGCATCCAGATCACCCCTGTCACACGGCATTTTATTCTCATAATTATTCACAAACTTTTCCAGTTTTTTTGTCTCTTTATTATCATATTATCTTCCTTGTATTTTCATGCCTCGAATAGTATAATCGAAGAAAAGTATGTTACTTTATACAATGAAAGAGAGGATTTTGGGGTAATGATACGATTTATCTGTATCGCAGTCTTTTTAATTCTTTACCTGATCCTGTCCATTCCGGTTTTTCTGGTGGAATGGATCATTGGTAAATTCAATCGCAGAGCCAAAGATATCAGTTCTCTGCGCATCGTTCAGTGGGGCTTTAAAGTGATTCTTAAGATGACCGGTGTCACGACAACCGTGATCGGTGAAGAAAATGTTCCGGATGAACCGGTACTCTTTATCGGCAACCACCGCAGTTATTTTGATATTCTCCTTACTTACAGCCGGTGCAGGCGTCTGACCGGTTATGTTGCCAAAAAAGAAATGGAAAAGATTCCGCTTCTTTCCACATGGATGAAGAATCTGTACTGTCTCTTCCTTGACAGAGACAATATGAGAGAAGGTCTGAAGACGATCCTTCAGGCAATTGATTATGTAAAAAATGGCATTTCCATCTGCATTTTCCCGGAAGGAACCCGCAACAATGGCGAAGAGCTTTCTATGCTTCCATTCCGTGACGGTGCACTTAAAATTGCCGAAAAGACCGGGTGTGCGATCATTCCGATCAGCATGAACAATACTGCTGACATTTTTGAAGCACATTTCCCACGTGTAAAAAAAGTACATGTCGTCATCGAATACGGCAAACCAATCTATCCAAAAGAACTGGATAAGAGACAAGAAAACATCTTGGAATCTATTGTCAGATCTTATTCAGGACACAATTAAGAAAAACGCCAGTCTGGTCTAAACCTATAACAGAAAAGAGGTACGATTATGCATTCTAAAAATTTAACATTACTTACAGACTTATACGAACTGACTATGATGCAGGGTTATTACGATAAGCAGGACAATCCTACCGTAATTTTTGATGTATTTTACCGTTCCAACCCATTTTCTTCCGGTTATGCAATCGCAGCCGGACTTGAACAGGTTATTGAGTACGTGAAAAATCTGAACTTCAGCTATGATGATGTGGATTACCTTCGCAGTCTCCACATTTTTTCTGAAGATTTTCTTCAGTATCTGAGCGGCTATCACTTTACCGGAAGCATTTACGCAATTCCGGAAGGAAGCCTGATCTTCCCAAAGGAGCCGATCCTCAAAGTCGTTGCCCCGATCATGGAAGCTCAGCTTGTGGAAACCGCAATCCTGAACATTCTGAACCACCAGTGTCTGATCGCGACCAAGTCTTCCCGTATCGTATACGCTGCCGGTGATACCGGTGTTATGGAATTCGGGCTTCGCCGTGCCCAGGGACCGGATGCCGGATTATACGGCGCACGTGCTGCCGTGATCGCCGGCTGCGTGGGAACCTCCTGCGTACTTACCGGCAAGCTTTTTGACGTTCCGGTTATGGGAACTCATGCACACAGCTGGATCATGAGTTTCCCGGATGAATATACCGCATTTAAAGCCTATGCAGATCTTTATCCTGAAGGATGTACCCTTCTTGTCGATACTTACGACACCTTAAAATCCGGTGTGCCGAATGCGATCCGTGTCTTCCAGGAGATGAAAGATGCCGGCATCAGCCCGAGAAAGCTTGGTATCCGTCTTGACAGCGGCGATCTTGCCTACCTGTCCAAAAAAGCACGTAAAATGCTGGATGAGGCCGGCTTTGAAGAAGCAACGATCTGCGCATCCAACGACCTTGATGAATATCTGATCCACGACCTCAAGATGCAGGGCGCAGCGATCGATTCATGGGGTGTCGGAACCAATCTGATCACCTCCAAAGACTGTCCTTCATTCGGTGGTGTATATAAGCTCGCTGCCATCCAGAATAAGAATGGTGAGTTCGAACCTAAAATCAAACTTTCTGAGAACACAGAAAAGATCACCAATCCGGGCAACAAGACGGTTTACCGTATTTACGAAAAAGAAACCGGCAAGATGAAAGCTGATTATATCTGCTTTGTAGACGAAGAGATCAATCCGGAGGAAGATCTTCTCCTCTTTGATCCAAGCGAGACATGGAAAAAGACAAAGATGAAAGCCGGAACCTATACCGTCCGCGAAATGATGCAGCCAATCTTCATCAACGGTGAATGTGTCTACACTTCCCCGTCTGTCAAAGAGATTGCCGCTTACTGCCGTCAGGAAAAAGATACCCTGTGGGATGAATCCAAACGACTCTTCAATCCTCACCAGATGTATATCGATCTGTCTCCAAGACTTTATGAAGTAAAGAAACAGCTTCTTGACCGCATGAGTGCTGATGACTAGGTCACAATTTGAAAAGAGGTATTACCGATGAAAAATATGACATTAAAAATATAACCGCTGCCTGCCATGGAACCTTCCATGGTGACAGCAGTTTTCTTGAAAAAGAGATTACCGGCGTTGCAATCGACAGCCGGAAAGCCGCACCGGGATTTCTTTTTGTTCCACTCAAAGGAGCCCGCGTAGACGGCCACACCTTTATCCCACAGGTTATGGAACAGGGTGCACTTGCTACTCTTACAGAAGAAGATCCTTCTTCCCTTACCTGTCCCTGCATTCATGTAGAATCCTGCGAAAAAGCACTTCGTGATATCGCAGCGTTTTACCGCATGCAGCTTGACATCAAGGTTGTCGGCATCACCGGAAGTGTTGGCAAGACCAGCACCAAAGAGACGATTGCCTCTGTCCTTTCCCGGAAATACAATGTTCTTAAGACAGAGGGAAACTTTAACAACGGAATCGGACTTCCGCTTACCATCTTCAATCTTACCGAAGAACATGAAGTCGCTGTCCTGGAGATGGGAATTGACCATTTCGGAGAGATGCATGAACTTGCATCCATCAGCCAGCCGGATATCTGTGTAATCACCAACATCGGTCTTGCACACATGGAAAATCTCGGAAGCCGCGACGGAATCTTAAAAGCCAAAACCGAAGTTTTTGATCATCTACGTCCAAATGCTTCTGTCATCTTAAACGGAGATGACGACAAACTTTCCACAGTCGCAGAGGTACAAGGAAAAAAGCCTGTTTTCTTCGGTCTTTCAGACCAGCTGGATGCCTATGCAGACGGAATCGTAAGTCAGGGACTTCGCGGAATTGACGCTGTACTCCACCTTCCACTTGGTGAAATCAACGTACATATCCCGGTACCTGGAAATCACATGGTTTACAATGCTCTCGCCGGAGCATGTGTCGGCATGAAGCTTGGACTTACTCTGGAGGAAATCCAGACCGGGATCTCTTCCCTGAAGACGATTGCCGGACGCACCAATCTGATCGACACAGGATCTCTTTTGATCATCGATGATTGCTACAACGCTAATCCGGTTTCCATGAAATCTTCTCTGGATGTACTTTCTACCGCAACAGGAAGAACCGTAGCTGTAATGGGCGATATGTATGAGCTTGGTGATAAGGAGAATGAACTTCACTACAATACCGGCGCACATGCTGCCGAGATCGGCATTGATGTGATCTGCTGTATCGGAGAACTTTCCCACCACGCATACGAGGGTGCAAAAGCCTGTGCAAAGAGCAGTGCCGTACTTTACTTTAAAACCAAGCAGGACTTCCTGGGAAAAATCCGGAATGTTGTCAAAAAAGATGATACCATTCTGGTCAAAGCTTCCCACGGTATGGAATTTCCTGAGATCATTGATGTACTCAGACAGATGAAGTTTTAAGAGAGGTAAGATATGAAATATCAGATACTTGTTCTTGACCTGGACGGAACACTTACCAACTCCAGGAAAGAAATCACTCCACCAACGTTAAAGGCTCTGATCGAGATCCAGGAAGCCGGAAAAAAAGTTGTTCTTGCAAGCGGTCGCCCTACATACGGCGTGGTTCCCCTTGCCAGGCAGCTTCATCTGGAACGTTACGGAAGCTATATCCTGTCCTTCAACGGAGCACGGATCACTGACTGCCGCACCGGCCAGGTCATTTACAACAAAACACTTCCGCAGGACGTGATCCCGGATATCTACCGGATCGCTTCCAACTACCCGGTTGATATTCTGGCTTATGAGGATGGACAGCTTCTGTCCGGATTTACCCCGACAAAATATTCCGAATTAGAATCCCGGATCAACCATTTACCAATTGTACAAATTGATAATTTCTGCGAGAAAGTATCCACATTTCCAAACAATAAATTTCTCCTGACCGGAGAACCGGACAGCATCGCTGCTGCTAAAGAGGAAATGTCCGCTCATTTCCATGGTTATATCGATGTTTACTGTTCGGATCCATTTTTCCTCGAAATTGTTCCAAAGAATGTAGACAAAGCCGCCTCTCTTCTGAAGCTTCTTACCAGCATCGGTCTGACTGCTGATGAAATGATCTGCTGCGGTGACGGATACAACGACCTGACTATGATCGAAACCGCAGGTCTTGGAGTGGCAATGGAAAATGCACAGCCACTGGTCCGTGAAAAAGCAGATTTTATCACAAAATCAAATGATGATGACGGAGTTCTCTATGTGATCGATCAGTTTATGCGCGATTGACCATCGTAGAAATATCATTTCTCAAATATAAAATCCGGAGACTGGTTTTACTTCCAGTCTCCGGGATTTTTGTTTTCAGTATTTTTCTGTACTTAGATTTCTGCAGTTTCCGCGTCGTCAGTCTCTTCCAGTACTTCCGCATACTTGTCCAGAATGATCTTCTGGATTCTGTCTCTTGTACCGGAATTGATTGGATGCGCAATATCACGATATTCCCCATCCAGTGCTCTCTTACTCGGCATTGCAATGAAAAGTCCTTTTTCCCCTTCAATGACTTTAATATCGTGAACAACAAATTCTTCGTCCATTGTAATTGATACTACTGCCTTTAATTTTCCTTCTTTTGCTACTTTGCGCACGCGTACATCTGTAATCTGCATAACTTTCTAGCCCCTTTCTCCAGTAACGCACATACCGGTCCGCTCCTTTTCCTTTATTTGACCGGCATGCCTTCTGATCCGGACTCTTACAAGTCCCCCTCAGTTTTTATAATGCGTACCTTTCGTTCTTTTCTATTACTACTTTCACGCCATCTTCACCAACATGCCGTGTATTGGCACGGATCGTATCCCTGCTCTCTACAATACAGTTCTCAATGTAAGTATTGTCCCCAAGATACACATCATTTAAAATAATTGAGTTTTTGATCACACAATTATTTCCAACAAACACTTTTTTAAAACAGAACCGAATTCTCAACGGTTCCGTTGATAATGCTTCCGCTTGCCACAAGGCTGTTCTTAACGACCTGCACCCGGATTATATTTTGCCGGAGGCAGATCTGTCACCTTGGAATAAATACTTGGAAGCTGCTTAAAGAAATAGTTCCGGACTTCCGGTTTGAGGAAATCCATGTTTGTCTTATAATAGGCATCGACCGTGGAAATATTGCTCCAGTAGTCTTTTATCTTATAACCGTATATCTTTTTCAGATTCTTGTATCTGATCAGGATATCCGTTACAAAATCATATCTGTCTTCCTCAGCTGAATGCTCGATCAGATCGAATCAGCTGACGTCTGCGGATGATATAGATTCCTGTGGAAATCGTGTTGGATTTGACCACCATCGGTTTTTTCCTCAAAATCTTCGATCCGCATATTCTCATTCATCTTCAGGATGCCAAAACGGGTTGCATCCTCGCCCTGATCCAGATCCCGGCATACCACAGTGATATCTGCTTTCTTGGCAATGTGGTATTCCAGTACTTTGTTATAATCCATCTTGTAAACCGCATCACCGGATGTGATGATCACATAAGGTTCATGGCACCTCTTCAGGAAATCCAGGTTCTGATAGATCGCATCTGCCGTTCCACGATACCAGTAGCCATTGTCTGCGGTGATCGTCGGTGTAAATACATAAAGACCACCCTGCTTACGTCCGAAATCCCACCACTTGGAAGAATTCAGATGTTCATTCAGTGAACGTGCATTATACTGAGTAAGCACTGCTACCTTCTGGATGTGCGAATTGGACATATTGCTGAGTGCAAAATCAATTGCCCGGTAGCTTCCTGCGATCGGCATCGCTGCCACTGCACGCCTCTGTGTAAGCTCCCGCATCTTGTTGTTGTTACCGCCTGCTAAAATGATTCCAACTGCTCTCATGATCTGTCACCCGCCTTTATCAATACTCCGCCGCTTTCAAGAGCACCCTGTACATAATCCTCCTTCACGGTAATACCGCTGATCGCAGTATTCTTTCCAATCTGTACTCCTGCCGGAATCACAGAATTCTCACCGATCGTAACCAGTCCGGAATTGTAGATATCAGACCTGAGCTTGTTCGGTGCTTCATTGCCGATTCCAAGGGTTACATTATCTCCAACCTTAACATTCTCCGCAATGATCGCTTTGTCGATCACACAGTCATTTCCTATCGCAACATCCTGCATGATAATCGAATCCCGGATCACGCAGCCTTGTCCAACAACAACACCTGCGCCGATCACACAGTTATGTATCTCGCCGTATATCTCAGCTCCGTCGCCAATGATGCTTCTGTTGATCACAGCTTCTTTTGAAATATACTGTGGCGGTATAATTGAATTATTCGTATAAATTTTCCAGAATTCCTCATAAAGATTAAATTCAGGAATAATGTCGATCAGTTCCATATTAGCTTCCCAGTAAGAACTCAATGTACCGACATCCTTCCAGTAACCATTATATTCATATGCAAACAGTCTCTGCTTCTTTTCATGACAGTACGGAATGATATGCTTTCCGAAATCACATCCCGGCTGATCTTTCATCTTGATCAGTGCCTCTTTGAGCACCGGCCAGCTGAAAATATAAATTCCCATGGACGCAAGATTGCTCCGCGGATTCGCCGGCTTCTCCTCAAACTCAGTGATTCTCTTGTCTTCATCGGTAATTACGATTCCGAAACGACTTGCTTCTTCGATCGGAACCGGCATTGCCGCGATCGTCACATCTGCATGATTCTCCTTGTGAAAATCCAACATGACCTCGTAATCCATCTTGTAAATATGATCTCCTGATAAGATCAGTACATAATCCGGATTAAATGTCTCCATATACTCCAGATTCTGATAAATTGCATTCGCCGTTCCTGTATACCATTCGCTGCTTGTACTCTTCTCATACGGCGGAAGAATTGACACCCCTCCGATATTCCGGTCCAGATCCCACGGAATACCAATTCCAATATGTGTATTAAGCCTGAGTGGTTGATACTGGGTCAGGACACCGACTGTATCGATTCCTGAGTTGATACAGTTACTCAGCGGAAAATCAATGATCCTGTATTTGCCGCCAAATGCAACAGCCGGTTTAGCAACTTTTGCAGTCAGGACGCCAAGTCTGCTGCCCTGTCCTCCTGCCAATAGCATTGCTATCATTTCCTTTTTTATCATGTCTTCACCCCTTCTCAGTAATTCTGGTTTTTTCATTATAACATATTACATACATATAGTGAACATATTTTACAAAAATATTTCTGTTTACCTATCTTTTTTATAGAAATATCACAAAAAGAAAAGGTTTGGTTTTTGGCCTATCTATGATATAATTATGCACGTAAGTCAAATACTATGAAACAAATTCACAGAACAGGAAGTGTCATTATGTATAAAATTGATTTTAATCAGCCTTGCCATATCCATTTCATCGGAATTGGCGGCATCAGTATGAGCGGACTCGCTGAAATCCTTCTTGAAGAAGGCTTCACAGTATCCGGATCCGACAACAAAGAATCGGCACTTACGGATCATCTGTCTCAGAATGGTGCAACCGTATTTTACGGTCAGAAAGCTTCCAATATTATAGACGGTATCGACCTTGTAGTTTATACCGCAGCGATCCACGAAGACAACGAAGAATTTGCAGAAGCAAAGCGTCAGAATCTTCCGATGTTATCCAGAGCAGAATTACTCGGTCAGCTTATGACTAACTATAAGACACCGGTTGCTATATCCGGTACACACGGTAAGACAACCACAACCTCTATGCTTTCTCATATTGCTCTTGCAGCAGACCTGGATCCGACAATCTCTGTCGGCGGTATCCTGAAAGCGATCGAAGGCAATATCCGTGTCGGCGGACCTGACCTTTTTATTACGGAAGCATGCGAATATACCAACAGTTTCCTGCACTTTTTCCCGAAAATCGGTATTATTCTGAATGTGGATGCGGATCATCTGGACTTTTTTAAAGACCTGGACGATATCCGTAATTCTTTCCACCTTTTTGCTAAGCTTCTTCCGGAAAACGGAACTCTCGTCATCAACGGAGATATTGATAAAATTGAAGAGATCACCTCCGATCTTTCCTGTCGTGTTATCACTTTTGGCAAAGAAGCTTCCCTGGATTACAGTGCAGCCAATATTACTTATAACGAACAGGGCAATGCCTCTTTCGATGTCGTAAAAGACGGACAGAATGTTGCACATCTCGCTCTTGCAGTCGGCGGTGAGCACAACGTATATAACGCACTTGCGGCAATCGCAGTTGCCGATATTCTTGGTGTTCCTGCGGAGACGATCCAGACAGGTCTTGCTTCCTTCCACGGAACAGACCGCCGTTTTGAATACAAAGGTGAAGTCGGCGGAGTGACCATCATTGATGATTACGCACACCATCCGACAGAGATTGCTGCAACACTGAAAAGTGCTGCACATTATCCACATAAAAAACTGTGGTGTATTTTCCAGCCACATACTTATACACGTACAAAAGCATTATTCTCAGAATTTGCTGAAGCACTCGCACATGCAGACCATGTAATCCTTGCTGACATCTATGCAGCGCGTGAGACAGATACTTTAGGCATCTCTTCTGCACAGCTTGCAGATGCAGTCAAAGAACATGGATGTGACGCAACTTATCTGCCAAGCTTTGCAGCCATCGAAGAGTTCGTCACCACCCATTGCCAGCCTGGCGATCTTCTGATCACAATGGGTGCCGGAGATGTTGTAACCATTGGGGAAGACCTGTTAAAAGCTTGATTTTCTCCAATATTTGCGAAATTTTATCTGTAATAACAAAAATTTCCGTCAGAAAATTCTTTTTTACAATCTGGGATGATGTTATAATGAACAAAGTCAGAAAAGAAAGGAAGCGGAAATTATGAGTGCACTTATTTTGCGCAATCATTCCCACAATAACATAACGATCGTGGAGAATGACTTTATCGATCATTATATGGTATCTGCGAACGGAGAATATGTAAAAGTCTATCTTCTTCTTCTCCGTTATCAGAATATCCCGGAGCAGCTTCCGGATATCCCGCAGATGGCAGACCTTCTGGAGAATACCGAAGGCGATATCCTGCGCGCACTCAAATACTGGGAAAAAGAAGGAATTCTTTCTCTCGAATATGACGAAACAAATGAACTCGCCGGAATCTGTATCGGAAAAGCACCAACTCATCAGACACCTGTCAAAGCGGCTTTCCATACACCTTCCGCACAGTCTGCTTCCGTTCATGAAAAATCTCCGGTCACGCAGTCTGATGGAAATACCACTGTTTCAGACAAAGCTGCCGGTCAGAATCTTCCTGCATCTAGACGTTCCCTTGCTGCAAGAAGAGAATTAAAGCAGATTCTTTTTATTGCTGAACAATATCTTGGCAAAACCTTATCCCGTACCGATGTTGATGCGATTACCTACTTTTATGATTCCCTTGGTTTTTCCGCAGACCTGATCGAGTATCTGATCGAATACTGTGTGGAGAACGGACATAAGAGCATGCATTACATTCAGAAAGTAGCACTTTCATGGGCAGATGAACATATTACAACCGTCGATCAGGCACGTAATTCCTCTGCATTTTACAACAAAACCTGCTATTCTATCCTGAATGCATTTGGCATCAAAGGGCGGGGACCTGCATCTGCCGAACTGGATTATATCCGCAAATGGCTGGAGGATGGGAATTTCGAACTGGATCTCATTCTGGAAGCATGCAACCGCACCATCAGTGCGATCCACCAGCCAAGTTTTGAATATACTGACAAGATTCTCGAAAACTGGAAGACGGGCAACGTTCGTACACTGGCAGATGTTGAGCGTCTTGATTCTGCCTTTGAGCAGGAAAAAGACCGGAGGAAAACTCCTTCGGGGCAAAACCGTACACCTTCTGCCCAGCAGCCTTCCAAATTCCGTAATTTTGAAGAACGTTCTTACAATATGGACGAGCTTACCAAAGAATTATTACGCAGTAACTAAGAAAGGGGAACACTGTGCCGTTAACCAATTCACAATACAATGCGCTGATGCGCGTATATGAAGAAAAAAGAGCGAAGAGCCGCGACCTCGCGAATCTTCACTACGAGCGTGCCTGCCAGAAGGTTCCGGAGCTTGCATCGATTGATGCCTCTATTTCTTCTGCCAGTCTTGATCAGGCGAAAAAGCTGCTCGCAGGCGATGACACTGCCCTCGCTTCTTTGAAGGAAGAGATCCGGTCTCTTTCTGACAGACGCCGCCGACTCCTTTCCGACGCCGGATTCCCGGAAGACTATCTGGAACAGCATTTTGAATGTCCGGACTGTCAGGATACCGGCTATGTCGGCACGAAAAAGTGCCATTGCTTTTTAAAAGCGATCATTGATCTGTTCTACACCCAGTCCAACTTAAAAGGGCTTCTCGAACAGGAAAATTTTGAACATTTTAATTTTGATTATTATTCATCCAATTATAGAGACCGGCTTTCCGGTCAAAATTCCCGCGAGCTTGCAACGCGGGCTTATCAGGAATGTATGAATTTCATCCACAATTTTGATACCGAACATGGTAATCTGCTCCTTTTTGGGAATACTGGTATTGGGAAGACATTTCTCAGTCACTGCATTGCAAAAGAAGTGATGGATTCTCTGCATTCCGTTCTTTACCTGACTGCCTCTGAATTTTTCGATGCGCTCCTTGAAAAAGCACTGACCCGGAATGATGAGAGCTGTCTTTTATATGAGCAGATCCACCAGTGTGATCTGCTGATCATTGATGACCTGGGAACCGAACGAAATACAGACTTTGTCGTTTCTCAGCTTTTTGTGTGTTTAAATGATCGGATCCTGAACAGGAAATCCACGATCATTTCTACTAATCTTACTCTGGAGGAAATCAAGACGAACTATACAGAACGTACATTTTCCCGGATAAGCAACCATTATAAGATACTTCGCCTTGCCGGTGATGATATCCGCATTCAAAAGAAACTTATGTACAGGGAGGAACACTGATGTTACATCGAAGTGAACGAATTCTGGATAATATTCCAGTTGGCTCTCTCGGCATTATTGCTGTAGACGGCTGTGAAGAGATGGGAAATAAAGTCAATGACTATCTCGTAAAATGGAGAAAGGAAGAGACTCGTTTCCAGAAAGACAATCTTGTTTTCAACGGCTATGAAAAGCCGAACTATCTGATCAACGCAAAAGTACCGCGTTTTGGATCTGGTGAAGCCAAAGGTATTATCAATGAGTCTGTACGTGGAAAAGACCTTTATCTGATGGTCGATGTCTGCAACTACAGCCTGACTTATTCGCTCAGCGGCAATACCAACCATATGTCACCGGACGACCATTTCCAGAACCTGAAGCGTGTCATCGCCGCTGTAGGAGGAAAAGCACGTCGTCTGAACGTCATTATGCCTTTCCTGTATGAAAGCCGCCAGCACAAGAGAAGCGGCCGTGAATCACTGGACTGTGCACTTGGTCTGCAGGAGCTTGTCCGCATGGGTGTTGACAATATCATCACTTTCGATGCACACGACCCACGTGTCCAGAATGCGATCCCGCTGAACGGATTTGAGACGATCCGTCCGACTTACCAGTTCGTAAAAGGACTTTTAAAGCATGTACCGGATCTTCAGATCGATGCTGACCATATGATGGCAATCAGCCCGGATGAAGGTGCAACCGGACGTGCAATCTACTTTGCCAACGTACTCGGACTCGACATGGGTATGTTCTACAAACGCCGTGACTACACAACCATCGTAGACGGACGTAACCCGATCGTAGCACACGAATTCCTTGGCTCTTCCGTAGAAGGAAAAGAAGCAATGCTCAATTTAGAGAAAGGACTTGTACATAAAAACAATATTTATAATCATCCCATCAAATATATTTATCAGACACTAATAATAAAACAAGTCCCGAGGAATTTGCATAACATCATTTAACCTCACAGCCATTATGCATCATTAGATACTATATTTTATGCAGCTATTTAGAAATTAATAGTCCGAGCAAAATTAGGTATTCCCCAATATGCTACAATTCTGAATACTTTTTTTTATTATAATATACCTAAATATGTTTTCTCTTTTCAAACATATTGATATTGACTGCGTCTATCAGCTGAAAACATCTTCTATATTCCTCCCGGTTCTTCATGTATATCTCCTAGCTTTCCTCCGCTGCCTTTATCAGTCTCAGATTATCACGCTCAAACAGGAACTTGTCCCACTCTCCATATTCAAAATATGTATCCGGTATGTATTCAGTGAGTGAATTCTTCAGTTCAAAACCTTTCCTGGATTTGAACATATCTTCTATAATCCACATCTTAAAAAAATTTCAAAATATTCAACAAACTGATTCATCTTCATCTCCTGTCTTGATATGAATGTTTTCACGAAACCACCTTCTTCTCCAATCCAGTCACCTAACAGCATTCCGTCATAGCAGTAACCTCTTACATTCTCCTCTTTTTTCCTTTGCTGTAAAAAATCAATAGTTACTGTTGAACAGGAAGAACACCTTCATTATTTCCCGATTTGTAACCGGACGGCTGTCCTTATGTATTTTAAAGAACCTTTCTTTGTATCTGTCAAAAAAATTGCCCAGTAAAAATTAAGAACCACGTCGTTTGTTACTGCACCTACCAATAATTGTCCTTTATACTTGAATAACATTGTGAATGTGGGATTCAAAATACCAACCTCTTTTTTCCGACTCTGCATAAAAAGAAATGTACCATTCGTTGAATCTTCGTGTCTTGATATTCGCTTCCCACAACCACGGGAACATTGTCCTTTTTTCGAGCTGTTTTCCTGAATTTCCGTACGTAGTTCTTCCATCGTCCTTTTACTTCACTAAATCTGTCTTGATTTCTCTTATAAGCTCCTCCAGTGTCATTGTGTCAAGTACCATACAAATCTAATCTTTATTCGGTAAAATATCAAGTCATAATTCTATTTGAATACGATTTGTTATTTCCGGTAGGTTGAATAGTAAAATAATTATTTATCACGCA
>ENA-OQBD01000718-OQBD01000718.1-human-gut-metagenome-genome-assembly--contig:-NODE-718-length-17087-cov-3.137087_pt1 | contig 17087 bp, 14 predicted proteins | sample MGYA00242742_ERZ504543 | MGnify/ENA primary metagenome ERZ504543 (study PRJEB26092, sample SAMD00036239) | human gut metagenome | host: Homo sapiens | study: EMG produced TPA metagenomics assembly of...
CACAAGGATGGACACCAAGGTTTCCACCCTTGTGAATCCCGTTTCCTTTATTTCTTAGCCTGACGCAGACCAGAGACCGGCAACCGCTCCGAAAAGGAGAACGACAGTCGGGTTACTCTTACGTTTGTTTCGTGAAATATTCGCAGTTCATAGACAGCTTACTGCTACACATATCGGTTACTCTCCGCAGGCGCGACACATCTGTGTCGCGCAACTCTTTTACGCGTTGTTATAGACAGTTCCTACGGATTACGATTATCAATAATCTTTACCGCAGGGTGCGGCAAGGTGAATTGCCCGAAGGGCAAGAGAAAGTGCCCTGGGGTGCGACCTCGGCGCACCGTTTGTAGCCCATCTGCGCATTGTATAACCGCCATGTCAATTCTCCATTTTTCCATTTTTCAATTCTCAATTTAGCAAAAGAAAAACCCGCTCGAAAGCGGGTTTTCTCGTTATCTGTTTACTTATTCTTAATCAGCATCGGTCCGACTTCATTGATATTACCGGCGCCCATAGTAAGCACCAGATCATTCGGGCCTGCCTCCTTACGGAGATAATCCGCAATCTCGTCAAAGCTGTCGAACGATACCGCGCCCGGCACCTCTCTGGCGATATCCGAGGAATAAATGCCGATGGTATTCTTCTCGCGGGCGGCATAGATCGGAGCAAGAACCGCCTGATCGCACATCTTGAGCGCCTCCACGAACTCGTGGAACAGCGCCTTGGTGCGGGTATATGTGTGCGGCTGGAACGCGCACAGAATACGGTCGAAGTGCATTTCCTTTGCGGTGTTCAGCGTGGCCTTCATCTCGCTCGGATGATGTGCGTAATCGTCTACGACGGTTGCGCCGTTCGGCATTTTGCCGACCAGCTGGAAACGGCGGGACGAACCGGTGAACTTGTTCAGACCGCGCTCGGCAGCGTCACCCGGCACACCGAGGAACTCGGCAGCGGCGCAGCACGCCAATGCGTTCAGCATGTTATGGCGGCCCGGAACGGACAGCGCCACCTTAGCGTATTTCTTCCCCTCTACCATAACGGTAAAGCGGTAGTAGCCGTTCTCATCGCGCACGTCGGTCGGGTAAACGTCCGAGGTTGCGCTCGTGCCGAAGGTACGAACCTTGCGGTTGATGCCTGCCACACTGCGCATTGCATGCGGGTCATCGCCGTTGACGACAACAAGGCCGTTCATCGGGGTCAGCTCGGCAAACTCGTGGAACGAGTGGATGATATCGTTGATATCCTTGAAGAAGTCGAGATGATCCTCCTCTACATTGAGGATAACCGCAACGGTCGGTGCAAAGCGCAGGAACGAGTTGCAGTATTCGCAGCTTTCGGCCACAAAACAGCCTTTACCGCCGATGCGGAGCGTACCGCCGATGGCAGGCAGGTTGCTGCCGACCATAACGGTCGGGTCCATCTGCGCTTCCATGGTCATGAGCGTCATCATCGAGGTGGAAGTCGTCTTGCCGTGCGTGCCTGCCAGACAAACCACGTTGTCATAATCGCGCATGAGGTGTCCCCATGCCTCGGCACGCTCCATGACCGGAATGCCCAGCTCATGGGCGCGGACGATCTCCGGATTGTCATCATGCACGGCAGCGGTACGCACGATGAGCGACGCACCCTCAACGTTCTCCGGCTTGTGCTCGTAGGTAATCTTTGCGCCCAGAGCCTCCAGCCGCGCGGTAACATCCGTACGCAGACGGTCGGAGCCGGAAATCGGCACGCCGCGGCTGAGCAGCAGCTCACCGAGCGAGTTCATGGACACGCCGCCGATGCCGATCAGGTGGATGCGTTCCTTATTTTCAATGTAGGGCTTAATAGACAGAGCCATTTCCCTAAGCCTCCTGTATTTTCGTTTATTAGATTTATTATAGTACAAAATCGCCCGGAATAAAATAGCTAACCGAGAAAAACTCCTGCCGGACCTGAAAAAAAGGAATATATGCTACCGGAAATACCGCTGCATATCGCCTATCCGCATACATTTAACGAAAGTGTAGTTTGATTTTTTCGCATGTTTACGATAAAATATTCTTAGGCATGCTGTCCTATCTGGTCAGCACAAATGCCGCAATATAAGGAGAGGCATTGTATGAGAGTACTGATTTTATCCGTCACCGCCGGTTTCGGTCACCATGCCACCGCAAAGGCCATCGGCGACATGCTGGAATCCAAGGGCGCGGAAGTTCACACGCTGGATGTTTACGCCTATATCAGCAACCTGATCAAAACCACCATCGACAAGGGCTATCTGTTCTCCTCCAAGCACATGCAGACGCTGTACCGTCTGGTCTACCAGCTGGCCGAGAACAACGGCGCAAGCTATTTTAACTCTGCGCCGAGCATTATCAATATCATCAACGCACTCGGTGCGTCCAAGTTTGCCAAGGTCATTGCGAACCATGTGCCCGATGTTATCATCTGTACGCATGTTTTTGCCGCACAGATGGTCGATGAGCTGAAAAAGCGCAAAAAACTCGCCGATATCGAGACCATCGGTATTGTTACCGACTACACGCTCCACCCGTACTGGGAGGATGTGCCGCGCGTGCAGTACATCGTCACCGCGAGTGAACTGCTCACCTACCGTTGTGTGCAGCGCGGCATTCCGGAGGACCGCATCCTGCCGTTCGGCATTCCGGTGCACCCGAAATTCAACGAAAAGCTGTCCCGCGAAGACGCAGCGGCACAGCTCGGCATTGACCCGAAAATGAAAACCATCCTGCTGATGGGCGGCAGCATGGGCCACGCCGACCATGTGAAGAACATCGAAAGCCTGTCGCAGATCGGCACGCCGTTCCAGTTTCTTGTGGTATGCGGCAACAACAAAAAGATGCTCTACCATGTAGAGCAGTTTGCCGCGCATTATCAGGGCAGCTGCAGGATCTATCCCTACGGCTTTGTGCACAACGTAGAGGTGATGATGAGCGCGTCCGACTGCATTGTATCCAAGCCGGGCGGTCTTACCGTGTCCGAGGCTCTGGCGAAAAACCTGCCGATGCTGCTGTTCGATCCGATCCCCGGTCACGAGGAGCGCAATGTTGATTTTCTGGTCAACAACGGCATGGCGGCGCTCATTACCAAGCACTTCCCGATCGACGAGGCGGTGTACGAGCTGTTCTGCAATCCGGTGCGGCTGGAGACCGTGCGGAGAACCATGAGCGAGATTGCCCATCCGGATGCCACCGAGCGGCTGGCTGAATTTGTCCTGCGTAAACGATAATACCGTGAAAGGGAGTACCCGCAGGCGGGTACTCCCTTTCGTGCCGTTAAATTCCTACTGATTTACTCAGTTCTGCGCTGCATCCGACTGCGGCACCAGCGGTGTCAGCAGTTTAGTGATCAGGCTGACCATCTCGGTCTTCGGGATGGGCTGCGACTCGGTGATCCACTTTTCGGTCATGCCGATGACGCCGGTCGCAAGAAAGCGTGCAGCATACGCATCCTCGACACTGCGGTACGGCAGCAGCTCCATGCGGCATTCCTCGATAACGCCGATCATCTTTTTGCCGAAACCATCCGGCGCATTGACCTTGATGAGTGCGGTGACGATCTCACGATTCTCCTCCAGATAATCCATCAGACGGCTGAGCACCAGCTTGAGCGTTACCGTCTCACTCGGACGGATGGCTGCGATCATCCCGCGGAAATCCTCGATCATCCCTGTCTCGATCTTATCGCGCAGGTCATACACGTCCCGATAATGCGCATAAAATGTGCCGCGGTTGATATCCGCTTCGCGCACTACGTCGGTCACGGTGATGCTCTGGAAGTCCTTCTGCTGCATCAGCCGCGTCAGTGCCTGCCGCAGCAGCTTTTTCGTTCGTCGGATGCGCTTATCCTCCACTTCTGCCATGGTATCCCACTCCATTCATATTGTTTTTCCGTTCCATTTCCGTAATTTGCATTTTAACGAACACATATAATATTTATGTGCATTATCGTTCACTCTTATCGTATTTGATTATTGCGTTCGTTATCCTTATGTACTATACTATATCACGAAAAGAAATCCTACACAATATCTATTTCTGAGAAAGATGGTGTTTTCTTTGTGAAACTTAAAGGACATAGCCCTGTTGACCTGATCATTAACAATCGAAAACTGATTGAAAAGATTTATATCGTACTGGTCATCTTCAGTTTGATCTGTGTGCCGATGGTTGGGATCAACTACGATTTAACAAAATACCTGCCGGATTCGTCTCCGTCCGCACAGGCGCTGGACATTATGGAGGACGAATTTACCTATCCCGGCATGGGCCGCGTCATGCTGGAGGATGTGACGCTGTACGAAGCCAAAAACATAAAGGACCGTATCGCGGACGTTGACGGCGTGGATATGGTCATGTGGTGCGATATGGCCACCAATATCTACGGCTCGAGCGAATTCATCAACTACGACAATATCGACGACTACTACAAGGATAACACCGCCTATATGGATGTTATCTTCACCGACAAGGACTCGTCCAACCAGACCCACAAGGCGGTGCATGAGATTGAAAACATCGTCGGTGACAAAGGTCTGGTTGCAGGCTCCGCTGTATCGGATACCAACCTCGGCCCGACCATTAACAAAGAGGTCGCCCGTGTTATGGCACTGGCCGTCGTCATTATTTACATCATTCTGACGATCACGACCACCTCGTGGTTTGAGCCGGTGCTGTTCCTGTCCGTGCTCGGCATTGCAATCCTCATCAACATGGGCACGAACATCATCTTCGGCGAGATTTCGTTCCTGTCCAACGCCGTTGGTGCGGTGCTGCAGCTGGCCTGCTCAATGGACTACTCCATCTTCCTGCTGCACGCCTTCACGCAGGAGCGCGCAACCGGTGCAGAACCCGAACAGGCGATGGCGAACGCCTGGCGAACCGCCTTTTCGTCCATCGGCGCTTCCGGCATGACGACCATCGTCGGCTTTGCCGCCATGGCGCTGATGAACTTCGGCATCGGCCCGGATATGGGCTTCGTACTGGCAAAGGGCATCGCGCTCAGTCTGCTGACCGTGCTGCTGCTCATGCCGGCGCTCATCCTGCGTTCGCAGAACATCATTGCCAAGACGCAGCACCGTCCGTTTATCCCCAAACAGGGCCGCGGCATCGGTGAATTTGCGTACAAAATCCGTCGCATCGTATTTCTTGTGGTTCTTATCATCATCATTCCGTGCTACATTGCACAGGGTATGGCGAATTTCTCGTACGGCAACGAGGCCGTTGCAAACTCACCCGGTACACCGGTTTACGAGGCCGAGCAGCAGATGAATGCCAAGTTCGGCAAAAGCAACATGATGATCGCGCTTGTCCCGCCCGACAGCAACATCACCGAGCAAAAAGATGACCGAGGAGATCGACGACCTGTCCTACGTCAAGTACGCGCTCAGCCTGTCGTCCGTTCTGCCGGAAGGCATTCCCGAGGATTTTCTGCCGGAGAACATCACCAGCCTGATGCACTCGAAAAACTGGGCACGCGTGATCATCAACGTGCGTTCCGCCGGTGAAAGTGACGATGCCTTCAAATTCTCGGACAACATCCGCGCGATCATTGACAAGTATTACCCGAACGAAACGACCTACCTTGTTGGCGTAACGCCGTCCACGCAGGATATTAAGGATATTATTGTACCGGACTACAACCGCGTCAACATCGTTTCCCTGCTGGGTGTAGCACTCGTTATCGCGATCACCTACAAGGCACTGATCCTGCCGATCGTCGTGCTCATCCCGATTGAATGCGCGATCTTCATCAACACCGCTCTGCCGTACATTTACGGTCAGCGAACCATGTACCTCGGCTTTATCATCGTCGGCTGTATCCAGCTGGGCGCGACGGTTGACTATTCAATATTGATGACCGGCAACTATCTGGATGCCCGCTCACAAGGGGATAAAAAGGAAGCCGCAATACGGGCGGTATCGGTCAGCGCCGAATCGGTTATGACCTCCGGCCTGATCGTTATGACGGTTGCCTACGGTCTGTACTTCATGACCTCGGTCGAAGCGATTTCCGGTCTGGGCCAGCTGATCGGCCGCGGTGCGCTGATCTCGGTCATTCTCGTACTGTTCTTCCTGCCGATGTGCCTGATGCTGTTCGACCGCTGGATCGTCAAGTCGGATTACGCAGAAAAGAAGCACGCCAAGATGAACAAGATCCGCGCGACCAAGATCAAGCTGCCGATTCTGAGCGAGCTGCACCAGCAGCGCGTCAACCTGCAGAACCAGATCCGCGAAAACCGCAAGGCACGCAACAAGGAGCTGCGCCTCAAGCTCAAGAACCTGATGAACGGCGATGGCTTCAAGCTGCCGCAGAACTACACGCCGCCGACGCAGGAGCCGTCTAAACAGCAGCAGACCGAAGAATCCGCACACAAGCGCATGATCGGCAAAAAGCTGCGTATGCGTATCCATAACCGCATTGAGATGCGTAAGGAGCAGCTTGAACAGCTGGCCCAGCGTCTCGGCAGCGACAAGAATAAGCCGAACGACAGCCAGAATGACAACCAGAACGATAATACGGAGGAGAACGACCATGAAAACAGATAAGCTGCGCCGACTGACCGCAGCCTCGCTTGTTCTTGCGTTCACGCTGCCGCAGGCGGCACAGGCCGCCGCGCCCACGGTAGAAACCGACGAATCGGTATATATCAACATGGATTACTACGGTGCGCCCACCAATACGCGCATCGTAAAGGGTGTCAGCCTGAACGGCCACACCGAGTTCACCGATTTCGGCAGCTACGCAGATGTGTACAACATGAGCACCTACGACGAGCCTGTCATCAAAGACAATTCGGTGTACTGGAAGCTGTCCGACACCAGCAAGCAGCGCTTCTACTACGAGTGCATCCCGACCGACAAGGTCAATATCCAGATGCCGTGGAACTTTGATGTTTCCTACAAGCTGAACGGTGTTTCGGTCAAGGCGGAGGACTGTGCAGGCGCAAACGGTCTGGTGGAGATCACCATTCACGCGGTGCCGAACAGCTACGCAAGCGACTACTACAAAAACAATATGATGCTCGTCTGCGGCACCGGTATCGACATGAGCAAGGCGCTTTCCATTGATGCACCGGGTGCACAGATCCAGTCCGTGGGAACCTACAAGCTGGTCGTATTCATGGGTATGCCGGGCGAGGAAAGCACGTTCACCGTGCGTATCGGCTCGGATAACTTTGAGAACATGGGTATGTTCATGTTTATGACGCCGGCTACTCTGTCCTCGCTGGATATCATCTCCGACCTGAAGGACGTCAAGGACCGCCTGAGCAATTCCGGCGACAGCCTGTACTCCGGCATGAGCAGCATGCTCGACACCATGCAGTCCATGCAGAACGGCATGGGTACGATGTCGAGCGGTATTTCGGGTATCAACGCCGTGCGCCAGCAGCTGATCAAGGACCGCGGCACCATTGATCCCAAGACGGATGCCGCGCTGACCGCTCTGGAAAAGCTGACCGGCGAAAGCGATTCGCTGATTCCGGAGCTGAACAACACCAAGGACACGCTCGTTAAGCTGAACTCGACTACGAACAGCATTCTCAATACGCTCGAGGAGTCCGGTGCGGATATCACCGAATACCAGACGCTGCTGCAGAATATCCGTACCTCGCTGAATAATCTCGAGGATCTCATGGATGATCTGGATGATAAGACCGGTTCGGAGTGGCTGTATATCAGTGAGTTGCAGAGTGATATCAGCAAGCTGAAAAAGAACCTCAAAGCTATTCAGGATGATATGAGCAACCTGAATGATAAAATTGATGCGATTACTAAAGCAGTAACTAATGCCGGTACCAAGGCTCTAACACATTTACAGAATATGGAGGACGCTGGAGTCGTTCCGTCCGGAAGTACCAAAATGGCATATGAATTACTCAACACCTTCGCTGGTAAAGGCAAGGAGCTTACCGATGCACTTAAGCATTTGAATGACAATCTCTCGAGCACCAGCAGTTCCCTCTCCGGATTCCTCGACACCTCGGATTCCATTCTCGACAATCTGGACGACATCTGCGACGTACTCGACGATTACAAGGGTCTCGGTCAGGACTTCACTGCCGAGGGCAAAAAGCTGACCGAACTCGCCAACACCACACTCGGCCGCGTCAACCAGCAGCTGACCGAGATTCCGGCACTGACCGAGTCGCTCAACCAGCTGACCTCGATCACCTCGTCCTCCATCGACAAGGGCACCGAGCTGATCGGCACCACCACCAAAACGCTCACCGCGTCCTACCAGCTGCTCGACACGGTCAACAGCACACTGCGTTCGGTTCGCAGCGACGCGGATGCCAGCACACAGACCACGCTCGACGGCCTGCTCGATGTGCTTGATAAGGCTTCCCGCTCGAACAGCTCGAATAAGCTGCAGAACGCGACCGATGATATTCATAATGCCATCGACGACGCTAAGACCGACCTTGAGGACGATACCAACATCCTCAATATCGACTCCTCGGCCGACCTGCAGTCTGTCACGAGCAGTATGAACCCGACACCGAGCAGTCTGCAGTTCATCCTGCGCACGCAGGAGATTTCGACCGACGATGACGATGATGCTGTCACCTCGGATCAGGATGCTGCTGACGAAGGCGTTCTCGCGCGTATCGTGAATATCTTCAAGAAGCTCGCAAGCGCGATTTACGGCGTATTTGCTTCGGAAGAGTAACCGCATATAGACCAAAAGGACAGGAAAATTTCCTGTCCTTTTTTCTTATCCACAGGTTGGGGATAATTGCGTAACCGCATGGTGTGAAACCGTTTGTCAAATCCATTTATATCATCGACGTTGATTGGTGCAATTCAAGTAGAAACAGCGGGGTGAGATCCCCCCGCCGTTCCACAGAGAATCACACGATAACAAATCAAAATTCGCATAAAAAAAGCGGTTCCGTCTCCGGAACCGTTTTTCCTATCCATTTATCATGCGCGAATCTTCTCGCCCATCTCCGCGCTTGCGTGACTGAGCACCGGAAGCAGCACCGCACCAACGATAATGCCCGCAATGCCCTGCACGATATTCATCGGCACGCCGAGAACAACCGCGGCTGCCGCAGCGCCCATGCTGCTGCCCATCACGACTTCCATGCCGACCTCATACACAAAGTAGCCCAGAACCATAATGATCTCTGCCGGAATACCGCACAGAACCACACGGGTAATCGTATTCATGCCCTTGCCTGCCATGCGGTGATACAGCCAGCCGCCGAGCAGAGCGGTCAGCGCCTTGATGGCAAACGTACCGGGCACCCATGCCATGTAGCCGCCGATAAGATCTGCCATCATCGAGCCGATACCGGCTGCCAGTGCACCCAGACCGGGACCGAGCAGAATGCCGCAGATCAGCACCATGCCGTCACCGAGATGAATGTAACCCTGTGTCGGTGTCGGAATGCGGATGATCATCGTAGCAACTGCCGTCAGTGCCGCCAGCAGTGCTGCCAGCACAAGCTTTCTGATGTTTTTTCCTGTCATATCGCATACCCTCTTTTCCAGTAATTCTGTCTGTAAGCCTATTGTATGCGATATTGTGGCTTTAGGAAAGTGTCAGTTCACGCAAGTTTCACAAGGTCAGTTTCAGGCATTCGCCTTGAAATTATTGATGTAGTAATCGCCGTTTTCGTCGTCCATCACAACGCAGACTAACTTGCCCTTGGAGACAACCTTGGCCTCATCAACGCCTACGCAGATCCACTTGCGCGGGTCAACCGTGGTCTTGAGCTTAGCCGCCGCGTCTGCGGCCTGCTTTTCATCCGCAAAGCGCAGAACAACGATGGAATGTGCCTGCGAGGTAATCATAGACTCGGAGGCCACGCCTGCCTCAAACTTGATGTCATCCGTACCAAGGTACCAGAACAGGCCGCGGCTCATGCCGTCCTCACCCATACCGTTGTAGAGTGCCTCCTCGGCAACGCCCATGCCGCCGAACGGACGCGCACCGTAAATCTTGCTCACCAGTGCAGAAAGCTGCTCGTCCACCTTGACGGTCTCCGGCTGCTCCGGCTCGGTCACCTCCGGCTTTTTATAGCCCCAGACAGCCTCGCCGTACTTCTTCATGAACAGGTCGTAATTCTCGTTGTAGCGCTTCTTATACACGCTTTCGATCTGCGGGTCGAAGGTGTAAGCCGTGCCGTCAATGGTAATCTCGGTCCACGCGTGAACCGACTCACTGCCCTTGGGCGAAACGCCGGTGCCCGGAATCGCCTGTGCATCAAAGCCGACCTGACGGGCGAGGTAAGTAAAGCCTGCCGCCCACGAGTAGCAGTTGCCCTTGTGGGTCTTAAGCATATCGGTCGCGGAGGTCAGCGCCCAGTCGCTCTTCGAAGTGTCAGCCGCGCCGATGCCGAGATAGCCGAACGTATTCTTCGCGTAATCATACACCGCACGCAGCTTCTGCTGCTGGGTCATGCTGTCCTTGACAACGCTCTTTACTGCCGAAGCCAGCAGCGCGTCCAGCTCGGTCGAGCCGGTGATGTAATAGCCGTTGTGGTCAAGCTCGAGCGAGCCGATGAACTTGTCATGGTCAAACTGCTTGTCATCGTTGACATGGAACAGCTTGCCGCCAATGTTATGCCAGCCCGGCGTCAAATCGGTAGTCTCCTTATCGAACGAAGTCCACTGTTCGGAGCCGCTCGACTTGTCAAACTTACTGGTCAGTCGGTTGCCTCAAGCATATCCCAGTATGCCCAGTGCGTGTTCGGCACATCCGGCATAATACGGATGCCCTCACTCGTATTGATCGTAAACTCATCCGCCTGACGGCCGAGCACACGGTTGAGGATAGTTACCGTCTCCGCACGGGTAATCGGTGCATTCGGGCGGAAATTCGTGCCTGCCGAAATCCAGCCCTGTGCCAGAGCGGTCTGCACCGCATTGTACGCCCAGTTGGTCTTGGGTACATCAGCGAACGACTTGTCCGTGCCGATGTCGGTGTGCGGGAAGCGCGACAGAATCGCTACAAACTCCGCACGGGTAATCTTAGCGTTCGGCTTGAACGTGCCGTCCGTGTAGCCGTTCACCAGACCGAACCCGGTCATTTGACGAACAGCGTCCGCATACCACGCGGAAACCGAAACGTCATTAAACAGATGGTCCTCATTCTTGACCTTGTTCACCAGCAGAGAGGCCAGCAGCTTGCTCGCCTCTGCACGGGTAATGGATGCATCCGGACGGAAGGTGCCGTCCGTGTAGCCGTTCATATACTGCATATGCTCTGCGGTATTCAGCTGCGGCTGCGGCGCCGAATTCTGAGCCGCGCACGCGGAAATCGGCAGAGTTGCCGCCATCAAAGCCGCAAGCGCACCTGCGGTCATTCGTTTTTTTCATCATACTTCCATACTCTCCTTCAGATCGTTTTCGGGGATAGTATTGAATTAGACGGAATCACTCGTCATTTGGTTCCCTGTTTCGCTCATCTTTTTTACTTTTTTCTTTTTCGGGATCGAGCACAACCGGAATGAGCGCTGCTGCCAGCTTGCCCTTGCCGCGGTGCTTGACGTAGAAGAAGCCGATGATGGAAAATGCGATTGCACCGATGCAGTTGACCTGCAGATCCTTCATCGTGTCGATCAGGCCAATATCCAGATAGCCGCCAAGCTGCCCCGTCCAGTCCTCACCGTTAACGCTGACCGACTCAATCTGCACATGAACCGGCACATTCAGGCCGTCCGGGTTGAGCGACACCGAGTTGACCTCGTGCACGACATAGTCCTTCTGCATGTCCGTGTGCATCACCTGATCGGCGGTGAACTCGAAAAATTCCCACAGCACGCCGACCGTCATGGAGAAGCAAAACGCCACGATAGCCAGGAACAGCGGCGACAGCTTGAAGGTAAACCGTTCGCTTCGGTTAAACAGGTCAACCAGGCAGAAGCCGACCGCCGCGACCAGAAATCCGTTTATCGTGTGCAGCATGGTGTCCCATCCGGGAATGATGGTGTAGAACGAATTGATCTCACCCAGGATCTCGGCGGCATAGATAAAGCAGTAGATGATAGCTTCCATCATCGGCGGGATGTCGATGGCAAGCTGTTTTTCAATCAGCGTCGGCATCGCCAGCAGCACAAGCGACAGCACGCATACGAACATATTCTCATACCGCTGCATGAACGCACAGCGGATGAATGTCAGCACGACCAGAAGCGACAGTACGCCGCGAATGGTCAGTCTGCGGCGTACGCGGCGGCGCTGCTCCGTGACACGCTGCTGTAATTGTTTTTTATCCATATTTGTTAACTCCTTGAAGTAATCGCGAAAAGGGTAAAAGAGAGAACAACGTGTTTCGTTGTTCTCTCCATAGTTTGTGTATTGCTTACAGAACGTAAACCTGCGTGGTCTCGTACACCTCGTAAACCTTCTTGAGAGAGGCCATCTCGGTGCCGGCCAGACGGGCACATGCACGGCCCATCGCAACGGCGTAGCGTGCCACCTCGTCAAACTTCATGCCCGCGTGCATAGCGTTTGCAATCGCGCCGACCATTGCATCACCGGTACCGACCGCACCTTCGTCGTAGATTTTCGGGGTGGTAGTAACGTACAGCGACTCCGGCTCGTCCTTTGCGGTCAGCAGAGCGCCCTCCTGACCCATGGAAACGCAGACAGCCTTTGCGCCCATATCCAGCATCTTGCGTGCGGAATGTACAACGACCTCGGGATCGGCGGACGGCTTGTCGCCGACAGCCTCAGCCAGCTCGAAGATGTTCGGCTTTACAAAGTCCGGCTCGCACCCCAGTGCCTCCTGCAGCAGCTCGCCCTGTGCGTCGATGATCAGCTTGCAGCCGTGCTTCTTGATGGTCTTGCACAGCTTACGGTAGTTCTTCAGCGGGAACTCCGGCGGCGTAGAACCCGACAGAACGAAGATATTGCCCTCGTCCAGATAGTTCTCCATGCGGTCGAGCAAACGCAGGAAATCCGAATCATCCAGCTTGTTGCCCGGCTCATTTACCTCGGTATGGCCGCCCTGCGCATCAATGATCTGCGTATTGACACGGAGTTGTCCCGCAATATCAACAAAATCGTGGTGAATGTCCGCTGCTGTCAGCATGTCCTTCATAATGCGGCCGTTTGTGCCCGCACTGAAGCCAAGCGCAATACTGCTGCCGCCCAACGCCTTGATCGCGCGCGACACGTTGATGCCCTTGCCGCCCGGTTCCAGATGACTGGACACCGCGCGATTGAGCTTGCCCACCTGCAGCGGGTGCTCGATCCGCTGCGTACGGTCCAGTGCAGCGTTAAGCGTTATCGTGATAATCATGGGACGCCCCTCCTGAAATAAAATTTCCCTCATCGCGGCTCCGCATTTGTCCCGTGCGAATAACCGCGTTCTTCTCTAATATATATTTTACAAAATCCGGTCCATAATGTAAATGGTTTTTCTTGATATTAGCCGCATTTAACCGGGTTGCTTTTTGTACCCAAACTTTACTTTGATCCAACCGCAGTCACCGCACCACGGACACTCCCACTGTTTGCCCGTGACTTTTGCTTCCGCGCCGCACATCGGACAGCGCATTTTGCCGGTTTTCGGCAGCGGTTTCGGCACCGGCGGCTCTTCGTTATTGTTATGCCGCGGATGCAGCATCCACCAGAGAAACCCGCCTACCAGCAGCAGATTTACAATGATCGTAACGAGTTCGCCATCTATCATCCGGCACGCTCCTCACTTGTGGTACTTGCCGCCTGCCGCGATATTGAGCGCGCGGTAAATCTGCTCGAGCACCATCACTCTTGCTAAATGATGCGGAAACGTCATCGGTGACATGGACAGCCGCAGCGCCGCCTTCTTTTTCACCCGCTCGGACAGGCCGCACGAGCCGCCGATGAGCACGCAGATCTTGCTTGTCCCCGATACGGTCAGCTTTCCGAAATAGTCCGCCAGCTGCTCAGAGGACATCGGCTTGCCTTCGACACACATCGCAATCACAGACGCGCCGGGCAGCAGCTTGCTCTCGATGAGCGCGGCTTCCTTTTCGAGCGCCTGTGCGATCTCGCCCTCAGAGGGCGTCTGCGGCAGACGCTGCTCGGGCAGCTCGATGATCTCTAATTTACAATATGCGCCGAGGCGCTTGGTATATTCCTTGACAGCGTCCGCCCAGAATTTTTCTCCGAGCTTTCCGACGCAGATCAGCCGGACAGAGAGCATAGTTTTTCCTCCCCAAACGATACCGGATGCTCCATGTGCTCCTTTGGTGCAACGAGCACCTCGCACGCAGGCAGTCCGCGCAGCGCCGACAGCGTTTGCTGCCGCGCCAACTCCGGCATGTTGTTTTTCTCACTCAGGTGCGCCAGCACGAGCGTTCGCGTGCCGTTTTTCACCAGATCCGCTGCAAATACGGCGCAGTCCGGATTGGACAGGTGCCCGCTCGGTCCGGCAACACGCATCTTGAGCGAATACGGGTACGGACCGGCCTGCAGCATGTGCGGGTCATGGTTGCTCTCCAGCACGACCATTTCACAGCCGCGCAGAAGCTCGGCCGCATCGCGCGGCACAAAGCCAAGGTCGGTTGCAAAGCCGAACCGGCTGCCGCCGTGCTCGAATATGTAGCCCGTGCTCTCGGCTGCGTCATGCGGCGTCGGGAACGGCACAACGTCCACATCCCTGACCCAGAAGCGCTCACCGCTGTCGAATATGTTCAGACGGTCGGCGTACTCCGGATTCTTTTCCTCGAAAGCCTCGGCTGTGCCGCGAGTGGCAAACACCGGCGCCTTCGCTTTTTTGAGAAACATCGGCAGTCCCTTCACATGGTCGATGTGCTCATGCGTCAGCACCACCGCCGAAATATCCTCCAGCGTGAGCGACAGTGCCTTCAGCGCAGTCGTAATCCTGCGCAGCGACACACCGAGATCGATCAGGATCGCGGTGCCGTCCGCCATATATAAGCCGCAGTTGCCGCTCGAACCGCTGGCGATACTGTAATAATAATGCTCTGCCATGGTACTCCTTCAGCAGTTGTTTTCATCCGTTTGTGTGCTGCAGAAAGGCGGTTCGCGTTAGAATCATCGGTGTGACGTTTCCGCAGTAGAATGCGAACGATTCCCCGGCAATCTCTGCGCCGAATCCGGTAAGAATGTGCACCGTTGCGTCTCTCGCTTCGAGGAAAATGTTATCCACACCCTGTGCAAAAACATCGTCCAGCACACGTTTCAGCAGAAAGGTTCCCTTGTGCTGTCCGCGCAGCCTGCGCGCGACCGTGATGCGGCCCATGTGCCACTGCCCGCCCTCACGGTAAATGGCCGCTGTGCCGACGAGTTCGCCGTCCTGCTCCATGCACCACCACTGCGGCTGCTTATCCGCCGGGATGAAGTTCAGCTCCTTCGGAATATCCTGCTCGTCCGCGAAAATCTGCGCGGCAAAAGCGAGAACCGCATCCATGTCCGCATCAGACGCACGCCGAACCATACACTCTGCTTCCATTCTGCTCATCTGCCTTATATTCTGCAAAAAAGGCGAAAGGATGCTCCCTCCGCCTTTTTTCCTCATTACAATTAGAAATTACTTGTTCTCGGCGCTTTCCGGAATCTCGGAGCGATACATATCCGCACCCAGAGCAACAAACTTCTCTACGAGCGTCTCATAGCCACGCTCGATGTTCTGCACCTGCTCGACCTCGGTAACACCCTTGGCTGCCAGACCGGCGATGACCATCGCCGCGCCTGCACGCAGGTCGTGTGCACGGACCGGAGCACCATTCAGCTCCCTGACACCCTCAACAACCGCGATCGCGCCATCCACATGAATGTTTGCACCCATGCGAGTCAGCTCCTCGGTATAGCGGTAGCGGCTGCCCCAGATCCCCTCAGTGATGATGCTGGTGCCCTCTGCCAGACACAGCGCCGTCGTCATCTGCGGCTGCATGTCGGTCGGGAAGCCCGGATACGGCAGGGTCTTGATGTTGGTCTTGGTCAGCTTGCCCTCGCGGCGAACGAGCACCGCATCGTCAAACTCGGTGACCTCAACGCTCATCTCACGCAGCTTTGCGGTGATGCACTCCAGATGACGCGGAATAACATTCTTCACCAGAACCGAACCGCCGCAGGCTGCAACGGCTGCCATGAAGGTGCCCGCCTCGATCTGATCCGGAATGATGGAGTAACTGCCGCCGTGCAGGCTTTCTACACCGCGGATCTTGATCACATCGGTGCCGGCGCCCTTAACATCCGCGCCCATTGCATTCAGGAAGTTCGCCAGATCGACAATGTGCGGCTCCTTCGCGCAGTTCTCCATAATCGTCTGACCCTTGGCCAGAACGGCTGCGAGCATGATGTTCATGGTCGCGCCGACCGTAACAACGTCAAAATAAATATGTGCGCCGTGCAGGCCGTCCTCGGGTGCCTCGACCCGGATGTAACCGCCCTTGGGCAGCGTTACCTTTGCACCCAGAGCTTCAAAACCCTTGATGTGCTGGTCGATCGGACGGACGCCGCCGAAGTTGCAGCCGCCTGGCATTGCTACCTCGGCAAAGCCGTACTTGCCGAGCAGCACGCCGAGCAGATAGTAGGATGCGCGCAGCTTGCGCTCCAGCTCGTGCGGCTTGAGACTCGGGTTCTGCGTATTCTGGATTTCCACCGTAGTGGCGTTGATCTGGCGGATCTGCGCGCCCAGCTCACGCATGATCTCCATCTGCAGCGTTACATCAATGATCTTGGGCACGTTTTCAAGACGAACCGGGCCATCTGCCAGCAGAGCCGCCGGAACGATTGCGACCGCTGCATTCTTTGCGCCGGAGATGGTCACCTCACCATTCAGCGTCTTGCCGCCGTTGATTACATACTTTGTCAATCTACCTACTCCTCACTAAGCCTTGGCGCGGAAATCTCCGCGTTTTTCTCCGAATACTGTATCTTATGTCAGCGAATGACTGTCCGTGCCGATCCTCTTTACAGGCAGCTCCGACAGCGGCTAAACCCATTCGCGTAAAATCTCACTAATACATTTTACCACAATTTCAGAAAAGAAAAGCAGTTTTTACAGTTTTCTTCACCGATAATCGTCTTTTTGTCACAATCCACCAAATATTCGCCTGTTTCGGTGTCAATCTTCCAAGTAGGTGTAAGACGAATACGGCGGCTGCTGTCGGTTTGCAT
>ENA-OQBD01000719-OQBD01000719.1-human-gut-metagenome-genome-assembly--contig:-NODE-719-length-17070-cov-2.802101_pt1 | contig 17070 bp, 15 predicted proteins | sample MGYA00242742_ERZ504543 | MGnify/ENA primary metagenome ERZ504543 (study PRJEB26092, sample SAMD00036239) | human gut metagenome | host: Homo sapiens | study: EMG produced TPA metagenomics assembly of...
CGGTGTACACGGTGCCGTCGGGCAGGGTCAGGGGGGATTCCTGGTTGTAGGTGATGGTACGGGACTTGTTGCCGGCCGCATAGTTGATTTTGAGGCTTACCTTTTCGGTGAGGTCGGTCTTGTCCTCGGTGGACTGGGTCTGTTCGCTGCTGGCCGCAGATTCAGCCCCGGCGCTTCCCGCCTGGTCCACGATGGTGGAGCCGCACCCGGACAGGGTGGACAGCAACATGGTGCCCGCCAGCATAAAGCCGGCAAATTTTCGCATTTTCATTGTATCCTCCTTAATTTTTATTATCCTTTCACGCCGCCCATATTTACGCCTTTTGCAAAATACTTCTGGATGTAAGGATAGATAGCCAAAACCGGAATGATGGAGCAGATGATGATGGCATACGCCAGGCTGTCTGCCGAGTAGGACAGAACCACCGGCGATTCATCGTACAGCTTCTGGTAGTTTTCGATGAGCTGCCGCAGATACACCTGCAGCGGCTGCTGGTAGGGGTCGGTGAGAAGCATCCGGGACCAGTAGTACCCGTTCCAGCGGCTGATAGCGTAAAACAGCGTCACCGTTGCAATGCTGGCCGTGGACATGGGCACATAGATCTTGTAAAACAGCTGGAATTCGTTGGCGCCGTCCACAATGGCGGCCTCCTCCAACTCCTTGGGGATGCTGCTGAAATAGTTGCGCAGCAGAATGATGTTGTAGGCCTGCACGCCAAAAGCCACCACCATGCCCCAGCGGTTATCCACATGCATGCTCTTATAATTCAGATACAGGGGGATCATACCGGCGCTGAACCACATGGTAAACACCAGCAAAAAGTTCCACTGGCGGCGGAATTTCAGCTTTTTCTTCTGCAAAGCATAGGCACCGGTGAGGGAAATACCCATGCTCCAGGCGGTGCCGATCACCGTGTAAAATAGGGTGTTGGCATAGGCAATCCAAAATCCCTTACTTTCGATGACCATTTCATAGGCCTGCAGGGTGATCTCCTTGGGCAGCAGGGTGATCAGACCGCTTTCGTAGGCCAACTTTCCGCTGATGGACACGCTGAAGGCGTATACAATGGGGTACAGCGTGACAAGGGCAAAGGCAATCACCAGCAGATAGGAACACACCTTGAATATCTTTTCACTTTTGTTCAGTAATCCCATAATCAGATTCTCCTATTTACCACAGCGAAGTATCGGATATGTTGCGGCTTATGGAGTTGGCTCCGATCACCAGCGCAAAAGCAATCAGTGAATTGAACAGACTTACCGAAGCTCCCATGCCATAGTTGGCCGACAAAATACCAATGCGCTGTTCGAAGGTGGACAGAACGTCTGCCGTCACATACACGTTGGAATTGTACATCAGCAGCACCCGTTCATACCCGATGGAGAGCATATTGCCTATGCGCATGATGATCATGATGATCAGGGTAGGGGCCATGCCCGGGAAAGTGACATACCGCAGCTCCTGCAGTTTGTTGGCGCCGTCCACCTTCATGGCCTCATACAGCGTGGGCGATATGCCCATGATCGCCGCAAAATACACGATGGAGCTGTATCCGCTTTCCTTCCAGATGCCCACCGCTATGTACAGAGGCCGGAAATAGTTGGCCTTGGACAGCATAGACACCCCTTCCTCCAGCCATCCCATATTCTGAAACAGGGCTGCCAGCACACCGGTGGAATGAACACCGCTGTACACCAACATAATGGTGATGCCGGTAATGGTTACTTCGGAAAGGAAGTGAGGCAGATAGGTCGCGGTCTGGGTAGCCTTGCGGACAAAGCCATTGCCGATCTCGGAAAAAAGTACCGCCAGAATGATTGGTACCGGAAATCCAAAAACCAGGCTGTAGGCGTTGATCACAAAGGTATTGCGGAAGGCCTGCCAGAACTGTTCCTTGTTGACGCCGGCCACCAGATTTACGAAGTTGTCGATGCCTTTGAACTCGCTCATCCAGATGCCCAGACTAGAATCGTACCGTTTGAAGGCTATCAGAAGCCCGCCCATAGGCTTATACGCCCACAGTGCAAACCAAAGCACCACAGGCAGCAGCAAAACATACAAACGCCAATCCTGGACCAGCGCATGGATTAGTTCTCTGCTTTTGGGTTTGCGCATTTTAATTTCGTTTTGAACCATTTGCTATACATTCCTCCTTTTGTTTTCCTCTGAACACAGGTTCTATATCCATCCCTCCGTTTCTCTGCCCGGCACGGAACATATTTTCTGAAGCATTTCCACCACCCTCCGGATAAAGGCCGACGATAAGGTTGAATGATTTGCTGCGTCAGCTTCGCCATTTCAGCGTATATGTCATCTCAACATCACCGCGCAAACCGCGCAGATGATGGTTCAATGCAGTAAAAGTTTTATCCAACCGGACCCATACTCCTTGCGGAGTACAACCATCGCCACCAGCAGGGCAAACAAACCTGTAAGGCCGTTGCTCACCATCATTACAATTCCCATGGCAGTGCCGCCAGACAGAGCCGTAAACTGCTTGAGGGCAAACAAAATGGGAAGACGGAAAATGAATAGCCTTGCAAAATTAATGCCAAAGGACAGCTTGGTATATCCGAAGGCATACAAAAGCGCCATAATCGCCGCATGTACTGCAAGAAAAATATTGGAAAGCATCTCCAGCAAAAAAATCTGTCGGATCAGTTGGGCAAACGCTGCATCTCCGCCCGAAAATACCGAGAGAATCGGGTTGAGAAATATCCATGTAAGTAAAAATCCCAATGTTCCCCAGGCCACGTCCACCAGAAATACGCTTTTGAACACCTTCAGGGCACGGTCTTTCTTCCCGCTTCCGATATTCTGGCGGATAATGGAAGCACCGCCGTCACCGATGCTTCCTGCCGGAACCGTAGACAATGCGCTGATACTGTTGGACACTCCCAAAGCGCCTACTGTCTGGGTACCATAGTCCACTCCTACCGAGTTCACTACCACCTTGCCGGTACTGAAAGCAAATTTTTCTGCCATCACAGGGAGAGAAATACCAAACAGCTTTTTGATAAACAGACGGTCCATTCGGATATATTCCAGTGATATCCCGAATACATCCTTTGGATCCCGCAGGCTGTATATACCGATCAAAGTCACAAGCAGGTTGGAAAGCAAAGTGGAAAAAGCGATCATCACAACACCTTTGCGGAATATCAGAACGAACACTCCCGACAGAGTGAATTTTGCCGCAGCCATCAGAAGATTCACACCCAATATCCTGCCGCCGTTCCCGCGCGCCTTTTCGATCGCTACATACACATTGTTGAAGAAGACAAACACCAGGTTCACCATGATCACCCGGTAATAATTCCAACCAATCTCCACCAGTTCTTCGGGGGTGTTAGCCAAGCGGAGCACCCATTTGCCAGACAGTATCAGCGAGATTGCCAGCAGCAACGCGCCGCCTACTGCGAGAAAAAAGGTGGTGTTCACCGATTTTTTTGACATTTTCATAATCGGCGGCGCCATAAAATCCGGCAATAAGGATTCCTGCTCCGATGGAAAGGCCTGTTCCCACGGCTGTCACCGAGTTGTTTAGCTGGTTGAAAAACGAAACCGCCGCCACCGACTCCGGATTGATGCGGGCTGTAATGGCCAGGTCGAAAACTCTGAACAGTTCGTTTAACAGCTGGAACGCCGCCATGGGCACACACACCGTCAAAACCCCTTTGAGTATATTTCCTTCCAGAAACAATTTGCGTTTCCGCAGATCGTTCTTCTCTACTTTTACGCCCAATGTGTCCCTCCTCCTGTTTCGCCGTCAATCTTCCTGCGGCGGCACGGGCATACTGTGAGGCGGGTAACACAGCAGTACCTCGAAAGGCTCTTTGCCGTTGCTGCAAAGGGAAAATCTCCCATCCGAGCGGGCAGGAAGAAATCGTTCTCCCTGTCGCAGGGCTGTATCGCCCCCGCGGGAAAGGATCTTGCCTTCGCCATTTACCACAATCGCCACCTGGAAACCGCCGTTCGACGGAAAAATCCACCTGTTCCTTTTACCTGCGACGGACCAGCCAATGGAAAATGCGATTGGGTGTGAGGGCAACACCCATCCACTTTTCCACACACTGCCATCCCGGCAGGCACGGCGCTCCGGTTCCAGGCAGTGCAAACGGCGAAGCTGCTCCTCTTCCAGTGTGTCATAATGGAAACATTCCATCAGACCTTCTTCCCCGCGCCTTGGTGGATAAGCTGATCAGGCAGCAGGCTTCCGTCTGAACGGGTCTTTTCGGTGCGCAGAGTATAATCCGTGGGTTCCTGTAGTTCAATCAGGCAGCATCCGGGGCCGATAGCGTGGGGGAATCCCCCGTCGATCAGCCACACTTCACCCGCCTTAGGGGTGACCTTGTGCATACAATCGATCATGCCTCGGATATCCTGGGTTTCGTAGCAATGCTGCCAGCGTTCTCGGGTAACGCCGGGGCGGAACCCCATGAGCAGATACGGTTCCTGTTCCTGCACCTCTCGAGTTTGAAGAATATACCAGCATTCTGTTTTTCCGTAGTCCGAATGGAAATACTTGCGGGAAAACTCTTTGTCAGGATGAACCTGTATACTCAGCCGTTCGGCAGAATCGATCATCTTGGCAAGGATGCCAAGCTCTCCGCCTAGGTTTTTGCAATGCTCGTCTCCCAGCATTTCCTGCGGAAACTGTGTCAGCAGATCTTTCAGAACCAAGCTCTTTCCCTGCCATTCCACGCGGGAAAGACCCTCGCCCTCTTCCTTGGCAAACCCGGGATTGATCGCCGGCGTGACCGAGGCCAGCCATTCTTCCGGCCGTTCTAGGCCAAAGCGTCCAGCCTCGTTATGCCAATGGTCAATCCCCATTCCACCGCTGTATGTCCGCCGCACACGCATTGGCTCCACCTTCAGCGGAACTCCAAATTCCGGGACAAATGGGTTCTCTGTCACCGTGCGCAGCCCCCTTCTTCAACTTTCTGAAACGTCCAGTGTTGTGTAAAAACAGCATGCTCACCACTGGCCCGCAAAATGACCGTCCAGCGCATACGGTTCACAGGGTTGTCATAACTCCGACAGAGATAGACCTTCTTATTTGCCACGTCCAGTTCCTGCACACCGCGGACCTCTCCGAAGTTCCAGTTCAGGCTAAGGATTTCTCCCGGGCAGTCAAGTTCACGGACCTCTTTCAGGTGCTGGTAACCGCCCTGGTCAAAGCCAAGTTCTGCCGGTTTGCCGGCAGGCAACTGCTCCAGTTCCCCTTCCACATGGAAGAACCAGTCCATGGTATGTACCGCATCTGCGGTTACGGTAAACTCGTCCGAAAAACCGTTTTCGGAAAGTTGCACGCCCCGCCGAAACTCAACGCCGGGGTAAGCGTCCCGCACGCGAGCCGTCAACCCTACAGGTTCCTTGCTGAAAAGCATACATTCACCCGGCTGCGTGTCGGGATGACTCTGCCCGTCCACCAGCACGGTGTTATGGCACACCGAGGTACGATGATATTCATTACACAGGCGTGCCGCATACCCGCAGTTGGAAAGGTCGCGTGTAATAGGAGTCCCAAAGGCTGTCACTTCCAGATTCATCTTGTCAGGGTGGGCATGACTGGGAGACCGATGACCATACTTGAAAAAGACCTCGCAATTTTTCTCCCGCAGGGTGGCATAGCAGGAAGCCTCAAAATTGCAGGACTGGGTCCAGAAATCCAGCTTCTCCGCTGCCTGTTCCGCAGGACGGGAGAAGAGCAGCCATTCCATACAGTAGTCCGCCGCATAAACGGGCGAGGACATAGGCAGCGCGGTGCGCGGCACTGAGCACCCGTAGATCATTCTCAGGATATTGCGCAGCTCATCGCTATCAAAAATCTTGGAAGCCATCTCATACAGATAACTGTACGTTTTAAGATTCAGATTCGGCCAGCCATCATTGGGATTGGGAAGCACCGAGTTGGAAAAGGCCATTTTGCACGGTGCAAGCATCATTTCGTAGATTGTGCGTTCCACATCTTGGGGAATCTCTTTATGGTACAATCTTGCGAACAGCAGCTGATTCAGGAATGCTTCCAGGGTAAAGCAGTTGTAATGGATCGAGCCTTCATACCAGAAACGGCTTTCGGTAACGCCCTGCCGCACCTGGTCCACGATACCCAACGGCGCATCGAAGGCAAGGCGGATCAGTTCCTCGTCGCCGGTATACAGGCCGACGGTACCCACTGCAGAGTTGATCCAGCAGGGAATGTTGTGGATAATTTTCTTCTGCGCGTTTACAAAACGAGCACCGGGAAGGAGCAGGTTCTGGCAAACCCCCTGCACGAATTCTTCCGGAAGGCAGCCTTTCAGCATCTCCAGACCGTTGACGGTCTTGACGAGGAAAATTGCTTCATTGAGGGCCTGAGGCGTGATCTTGCCATTGCCGGACGTCGTGGGTCCCTTGCCGTGGACCTCGAACTCGTCGTAATGGTCGCTGTAAAAACCGACAATACGGCGGAAGTGTTCCAGATAGTGTTCGCCGCCTTCCAGCCGGTACAGCGCTGCCGCTTCCAGCGCTGACATCAACGCTTCGTAGCGGTACAAATAGACCCAGGCGGAGTTGTAGTTATCAGCGTCGTACACCTTGCCGCAGATAGGGCAGCGATGCCCCCGGGGCGATGTACGGGAGAACTGCAGGAACGCGCCGTCATCCGCGCAGAAATACTGGTGCCCCCATCCGCTCAGTCGTTGCGGATCATCTTGAAAATTCTCACGGTACCACTGCACATCACTGCGCATCTTTTCCATCAAGATCTTCCCCTGAGGCGTTCGAGCATTTTCCAGACACACATTCAGGCAATCTATGTATTCCATGCTTATCTTTCCCTCCCTTTTATTTTACGAGCCGCCAAGAGCAACCAGCTTCTACGGAAGTCGTCTTGTCTCCGACGGTGACATGATAGATGGTTTTGCCGTCCTTCTCTTCCTTCTCAAAAACGGGCAGCATACTCCGGTCCACCGGGCCTCGGGTCGGCAGGATCAGCGTTTCAAACACAACTGTCTGCCCGGTCAGGCTGGCCTCGATCTGAGGCGCAGGAACAAGGTGGTCGTAAGCGGGGCAGTTCCATCCCTTAAAGGGTTCTTCACTACCGCAGAAAATCTCGATCTCCGGGTCGCCACACTGAACCATAACAAAGTTCGCATCCTCAAAGCAGGAGAAGCAGACATTCCCTTCCTGTTTCACCTGACCGCCGGCGGTGTGCCAGATCTGCGTGTAGCGGTGCGCCTGCTCCGCGGTAAGGGTATCTCTTACGATCAGGAAGCCAGCCTCCTTGGCATAAAAAACTTCCCGCTTGTGTTGGGCATCCGGCACCGTGCAGACCGTCTTCGTACTGCTTCCAACCTCACGGCTGACTTGAGCTCCGCCATTGTAACCGTATCCTGCACAGAAGGTGCCACAGGCGTAGTCACTGTCCGCAGCAATTCGCATTTCGCCGTCAGCATCCCCATGAACCTGATTCATGCCATCACACAGCACACTGTTGTACGCGGCGGTGCTTTTGAAGTACTCGGCTTTATCCAACCAGTCGATGCCCGGGCTAGTGGTATAACGCCAGCGCCCACTGTTCACCAACAGATTGCGACCGTAGGCCGAAACCTCCAGATTCAACTGGTCATCATTCATGTGGTTACAAGCCCCACGGCCCCATATCCAGACTTGCATAAAGGGCTTCTGAATCCCAGCCGGAGCGCATAATGGCCAAACGTGCCTGGGGGAAGAAATGGGAGGTATACGAAGGTTTTTTACCTTCCCTTCCGTTCGACAACCGGAACAAGGCTTCTTCTGCTGGCAGCAATCCTGCAGCCATCAGTGCCGAAAGCTGAATCTGATGACGGGTAGTCACATTAGAGTCATTGGTAATCGGCAGAGAAAAATCCGGTTTCTGCTGGTAAAATTCCGCCATGGCGGCCTTGCTCAGCCATTCAGTATATACAGAGGGAAAAATCTGTTCCATACCGTTATGCTGAGCCACCTGATAAAAAGCGAAGAAGTTTCGCAACGCAACCCAATGATAGGCCCCGGACATCTCTTGCGTATACCCATCCGGATGGAACTGCTCAGTCCACTTAGACATCAGCAGATTAACCGCATACGTTCTCCATTCCTCCGCGTCTTTCATCTCGCGATAAAAAATAGAGATCACACCAAGCCCCGCCACTTCCAAACACGCATGGTTGCCTGTCTTCCAGTGATGCTGCCGCAAAAATCTGGCATGTTGGTAAATGGAGTAATAGATTTCGGCAAAAGCATCTGCCGTCATAGAATTACTGGTAATGATTTTTGCCAATGCCACAGGCCAGTTTTCGGCAGCGCGTCCTGCGGCCTCGAAAGGACGCCAGGTAGACTTCTTATACTCCAGATACGGCTTGCCTTCCGGATCGTAGGGAGGCACGTTGCGAATATAGTCCAGCATCTGCTCTACAACCGCAGCCGCGTACCGTTCGTCCCCAGTGCTTTCGTAGCGGTCTGCCAGGTACATAAAATAACCCTGTCTTACAAAACCGCCATTCCATTCCAGGTCACCTTCCGGAGCGGCATACCAGTCAATAGCGCCCTCCATCACAACACCTTTACCGTTGAAGAAGAACCGCTTGTTCAAGTAACCTTCCACTTCTTCATCAGAGCCAACCGACATGATCGGGCCAACCTCATCCAGCCGGTAGCTCCCTACGCGCCCGGGCAACTCCTTACGATAAAAGTCCAGCAGTTCCTGAGAACTTCCAAACGGAGTTGATAGGACCTGATTAATTTGTTCAATTGTCATTTGGCCACTTCCTTCACTTGATTTCTTGCTCCATATTATCGTATTGTTTCCCACAAATTAAAAGAGTCTGATTCTTTTGACAGAGTCTTATCTTATTTGAAAATCCCCAAAATCGGCAGCTTCAAAAAAACAATCATATACCTAAAAGATGAACTCTGGCGACACAAAAAATGTAAAACTATAATAATGACAAAATCAATTCGGCACTTGATTAATTACTTAGGAGGAATTTATATGAAGACTGCCGCACTTCGCAGGACTGACAAGTCACAGTTCAGGAAAGAGTCGTTTTGGGCGCGCCTGAAAAAGAATGTGGTGCAAAACAAAGGGTTGTACATCATGCTCATCCCTGTTGTCGCGTACTATCTTATTTTCCATTACGAGCCCATGTACGGACTACAAATCGCCTTTAAGGATTTTTCATTCAAAAAAGGAATCCTGGGCAGCCCATGGGTAGGGTTCAAACATTTTCAAGATTTCTTTGGCAGTTACTATTTTTGGCGGTTATTGGGGAATACCCTTCGTATCAGCATTAGTAACCTGCTCTGGGGCTTCCCCGCACCTATTATCTTAGCAATCATGATCAACGAAGTCAGAAATGTCCGTTTCAAAAAATCGGTACAGACCCTGACTTATCTGCCTCACTTTATTTCAGTTGTAGTCGTATGCGGCATGATTAAGGACTTTTTGGCTCTGGACGGTCCTGTAAACGCTATCCTGCAGTCTTTTGGTATGGAGTCGATCAATTTCTTTGCACACGGCGAATACTTCACCACAATCTTCGTAGCTTCCGATATCTGGCAGCAGCTGGGCTGGGGCACTATCGTATACCTGTCCGCCCTGATTGCTATCGACCCCCAGCTGCCATGTCACAGTTGTACAAAGACTATGAGATTATTTGCCAGTGGATCAACAGCAACAAGAAAAGTCATAATGAATTGTTGAAAGATCAGATTGTGGAATACATTCAGCAGCACTGTTGCGACAACTCTTTAAGTCTGGTCAGCGTTGCTGACAGCATCGGCATGAATCCCACTTATCTCTCGGCGTTCATCAAAGAGCAGTTGGGCGAGACATTCCTAAACTATGTCCTTAATCTTCGTATGGAATTGGCTACTGAACTTTTGCGAACAACCGACTTGTCCCAGCAGGACATTGCTGTTCGTATCGGGTATGCCAACAGTGGTGCTTTTTTTGCGCGTATTCAAGAAAAAGTACGGCATAACGCCAGGAACATACCGAAAACAAAATCAAAAATAGCCCGTTTTTTTGCCCCATACAAAATACAGCCTATTCCACCAAAAAGAAGCCTACTCCACCTGCTTCTTTTTATTAAGATCATCCACCTCTTCCAAAAAGCTGACTCTATCCAATGTATCTCGCCGCGCCTATAATAAGACTAACAAAATCAAGCGATAGAGTCTGGCACCCAAATCAGACCGCTTGAGATTAGGGTCAACTTTTTAATTAACAGGAGGATTTACCATGAAAAAGAAAACTCGCCCCCTTGCCTTACTGATGGCGGCAGCTATCTTGGGCAGTACCCTGACCGCCTGCGGCGGCGGAAGTGACACCGGTATCAGAGGTTCTGATGCCAGCAACGAGGGACTCGCGGAAGATATGGCTTTGACCGATGCCCCTGCGGAAGAAATCACTTTGCCCATCAGCACCGACGGTCTTGAGTTGTCGTTCTTTGCTATGCCGGAGCCGGTCATTACCAGCAAGATGAAAGGCTATTCCGAAATGACAGTCCATCAGAAAGCAGAAGAGTTGACTGGTGTTCATATTGAATGGCGTGAAGAATCCTATACGGATCCCAAGCAGAAAATGAACCTTATGTTCAGTACCGGCGACACCGAAGATATCGTGTGGGATGCCCATATCCATGCAAGTGGTGGTGCCAAAAAACTGCTGGATGATGGTTTGATTGTCTCCCTGAATCCGTACATCGAAAAGTATGCTCCCAATCTCAAAAAGCTGATTCAGGAAACCCCCCGGACTGTTGGAACAGATTTCTACCGATGACGGTCGCATCTTTATGTTCCCCACGATTCGTATGGATCCTATCACTCGCGCCAATTCCGGTTTTGCCATTCGTAAGGACTGGCTGGATCGCGCCGGACTTTCTGTACCGGAAACTATTGATGAGTGGTACACCATGCTGAAAACTTTCCAGGATATGGATATGAATGGCAACGGTCTGAAAGATGAGTGCTTTGTCAGCATGGGTTTTGAAAAGACCTCTCAATGTTTGGACAATTTTTGCGGTAGCATATGGCTTGATTGCCGGCACAGACCTTTATGTTAAGGATGGACAGGTCAAGTACGGTGCATACGACCCCGAGTTCAAAGACTTTGTTGCCGAAATGGCTAAATGGTATTCCGAAGGTTTGCTTGATCCCGAATTCAGCACGCAGGATTCTAAACAGTTTAGTTCCAAGATGGTCAACGATGTGGGCGGTGCTTATTATGGCTCCCTCTCCGGTAATATGGGTACATTCCTCGCCGCTCGGTCGGGAGATCCGGAATATGACTTGGTAGCTGCGCCAATGCCTAAAGCTCCCGATGGAAATGTTTACGTTGCCGTAAATGCCTATGGCAAAATGGTTCCCCACGGTGCTTCCATTTGCTCCACCAATGAAAATATTGTCGAAACCGTCAAGTGGCTTGACTGGCATTACAGCGAAGAGGCAACTACACTCTATAACTGGGGTATCGAGGGCCAGTCCTACGAGGTAGTGGACGGAAAGAAACAGTTTACTGATCTGATTTTAAATAATCCTGATGGTCTGAGTAAAGATGAAGCCGCGGCACGTTATGCCGGCGGCGTCATCAGTCAGATGCCTATCGTGGAAGATCCTGAAGTTTTCCTCGCATTGAAGTCTCTGCCCCAGCAGAAAGCTGCATCTCAGCTGTGGTGCCAGGCAGATACCTCCTGGATTCTGCCCCCGTTGTATTTTGATTCGGAAACCACTACGGAAAACGCTAATATTATGAGCGAGATTAAGACGTATGTGGCGGAACAGTTCAACAAGTATGTTATGGGTATTGAGAGCATGGATACTTTTGACCAGTTCCAACAGCAGCTCAAAGATATGGGCATTGAAACAGTTCTGGCCAACTATCAGGCCTCTTACGACGCCGTCTACAAAAACTAATCCCCTTTCTCTCAGGCGGCCCGGCATTGTCCGAGCCGCCTTTATTCATATTTGCTGCTTTAAGGAGGCGCCATCGCTATGAAACTGATTTTTCATTCCATGCGCACTTACTCCCTTTCCATTTTGTTTGCTATTTTCATAAAATTGGGAGGAACGGTTTCTGAACTGGCGATCCCCTATATTCTGGCTCATCTGCTTGATGAAATTGTTCCTCAGCAAAATATAGGTCTTGTCCTGATTTGGGGTATCGTCTCCAGTTCCGGCGATTGGAGTGGTAATATTTGCGATTTCTACTTCCGCGTATATAACCGAATTGCGCAGGATATTAAAGTGCCTTTTAAGCTGGAAGGTACAGACCGCATTGATGACACGCCTATGCACAAAGTTTTGCGCGAGGCTTTGGCAAACGCCTTGATTCAGAAGCGAATTAAATAAAACCTACCCACTCAAAGTCATAAGGCGATAGCTTTAATACTCGTTAGTAGTTTTGATCCAAACATCAAGAAATTTCACCCCATAGTTGACTACCAACTGACCACTGGCAGTGATATTTGTTGCCGCCGGTCAGTTTTTATCGTTGGCACATTGTTTTATGTTGCTTGTGATAGGTGTGCCGTGGCAGTGCAGAACCAACAAAAAGTGCCATATATCATCAAATTGCGCGCTGTGTCGTAGTTCTCCGACCCGGAAGGCCAGAGGTTCGAATCCTCCCGGTCGCACCAAAAAATCACCTTGCAATGCACTTTGCAAGGTGATTTTTTGTTTACTCTATTTCCGCTTTAAATCAGCTTCAGCAGCATATCATCTGTCGCGTCTGTGTACTGCCCTTTTGATAGCCGTTCGTTCCTCAGTCGATTTATGGTGGTTCGCATAAAGCAAATTTCTTCCGTGGAAAAAGTGGCTTTTTATTGGCTGACAGAGAATCAATTTTCAGTATTAATTTTCCGACTTCTTGTGTGCTATGCCCAAGCGCCCTTTCACGGTAATAATAAGGAGCAAGCGCTTTCAGCAGAATGCTTTTGTTCGCGTGGGTCAGCTTGATTTTTCTCATAATCCAATCGCCTTTCCGAGCTTTTGCTGTGCCTCACGCTTGTTCTTGTCAAATGCGTGAGCGTAAATATCCAGCGTAGTGCTGGCCTGTGCGTGGCCCAACAGGCTGGCCACGGTGCGGACGTCAACCCCCTGCGCAATCAGCAGGCTGGCATTCGTATGCCGTAAGCTATGCACATTCAAATCCAGCGGCAAGTTGTTGGCTTTCAAAATCAACTTGAAACGATAGGTGAATGTGCAAGGGTTCATCGGCTTGCCGTTAGGCTGGCGGAATAAGTAGTCACCCTCAGATACGGTTTCGTTCGCCGTCTGCTGCCTATCCCACTCGCATTCTTTCCGCCATGCCTTGAGTAACTGGCATATTTCTTTGCTCAAATAGACCATACGATCACCGCTGCTGGTCTTGGGGTCTTTCGTGATGGACTCTTGGTGGCTCAACTTCACGACTCCGCGTTGTACATGAATCGTCCGTTTGCGCCAGTTGATGTCACTCCATTTTAATCCACAGGCTTCCCCACGCCGCAGCCCGGTTGCCAGCACCAGCTTGAAATAGGTTTCGTATTTCATGCTCTGACCTTCAAACACTGTAATCAGCTTTTTGACGGTTTCCTCGTCAGCTACCGGGCGCTCTTTCTTTTGTCCTTTCGGTTTGTAACATCTCCATGCGGGATTGTGAGTAATGTATCCCTCGTCCACAGCCGCCGATAGGATGCCGCCCAGCGTGTTGTGTAAACCTTCGACTGACTTCTCGGATAGATTCCCTCTGCCGTCCAAACGCGGGCTGTGCCGCATTTCTTCGTAAAAATCTCGGATGACTTCCTTGCGCAAATCCGTCAGTTTATAGTTGCCCAGGCTGTTGCACAAATTCCTTGGGGCCATAATATTGTACTGCTTGATAAAATCACTGATAGTGAGCAATGCCGTTGGTATGCGGAGACTTGCCAAAAAAACGGCTGGTCACGGAATGTTCTTATTCATCAAATAGAAAGCGGATTATACGAGAGACAGGTTTTAAACAGTAAGGTTTCCAATTTTAAGCAACGGTTACCTTCTCCACAGAGTGAACTGGCTACACAGACAATTGAAGGATATGTTGTCCTCGGTTTGCTCTGCCTATCAGCTTTCCGCGAGAGCTTTTTCTATACTCCATGGGAAAAACAACCAAAAATTGACTAATTTAGGGCAGGTTGTGTCTTGCCGAGTGGGCGAGAAGACGGTATACTGGAATATATGGCAAAGCAGCACAGCACACAGTATAATGGGGGTCAAAGGCATGTACAAACTGATCATCGTGGATGATGAGGAGAAGATTGCGGGGGGCATGGCGCAGCTGTTCCCGTGGCAGAACATCGGCTTTGAGGTGGCGGCAGTCTTTACCAGCGCGCGCGAGGCGCTGGAATACATCGCGCATGACCCGGTCGATGTTGTGCTGACCGATATTGAGATGCCCGACATGAACGGACTGGAGCTGAGCCGCCGCCTGATGGATTGCCCGCAGATCGAGAAGGTCTTTTTCAGCAGCTACAGCAATTATGAGTATTTCCGCACGGCGCTGCAGAACGGCGTGGCCGACTACCTGATGAAGCCGGCGGCCTACAGCGCACTGCTGGAATGCTTTGAAAAGGTGCGTGCCCGGCTGGACGCCCGCAGCCATCACATCGAGGAAAAGCCCAAGGCCTACTACGACCAGATCGTCTACGATGTGCAGCAGTATCTCAAAGAGAACTACCGCACTGCCACGCTGGAGGAGGCTGCCACCAAGGTCAGCCTGAGTCCGGCGTATCTCTCCCGCGTGTTCAAGGACAAGAGCGGCGAGGGCTTCTCGGAGCTGCTGCTGCGCACCCGGATGGAAAAGGCCTGCGAGCTGCTGGCTGACATCCAGTACAAAAGCTACGACATCGCCTACTATGTGGGCTACGATAACCCGAAAAAACTTTTCCCGCGCGTTCAAAAGCTACTACGGCGTCAGCCCGTCGGAGTACCGCAAATCCAGCATGGACGGTGCAGCGCAATGAAGGGCATGAAACGGAAGTTCTTCTTAAAAAGAATGTGGAGCTTTGTCATTGTCATGCTGATCCCGGCGCTGCTGCTTGTGGCAGTGACGACCTACATGACCCTTACGACCCAGATGCGCCGCATGAGCGAGAGCAACGCCCGCGACATTGACGCCGTGCAGACCAATATCTCGCTGGTGCTGAACAGCGTTGTGACCCAGAACACCTACCTGACCGGCATGACCCGCACGAACATGGTCATGCAGAAGGCGCTGCGGCGGGAGGCGCTGTCCTACACGGATGCAATCTATCTGCGCAATGTTGTGGCCTCGCTCAACAGCATGACGAGCGCCTACGACTATGTGGACTCGGTGCTGATCTATATGGACGGCTTTGACCGGGCGCTGACCTCCGCAGGGCTGACCAACCTGACGGATGATGACTATGGCGGCTGGTACAGCATCTACCGCCAAATGCCCGAGAAGGAGCGCATCTGCATCGCGCCGCTTGTTGTGAACGAGGGCATGGCCAGTGAGCGCCGCCAGCTGGTGGTATGCAGCCGGATGGTGACGATGCAGGGCTGTGTGGCAGTCCGGCTAAATGTGGAGCATCTGCAGCGGATGTTCGCGGCCCTGCAGCAGAACGAGGACCAGTCGATGTATCTGGTGGACAGCGAGGGCAGCCTGCTGGCTGCCGCCGGCCGCACCGATGCCGCAGACGATGTGCAGGCGGTCGTGGCGCGCAGCATTGCGCAGGGCGACGAGCGCGAGACATGGGCTAAGCTGGGCGGGCGGGACTGCCTGCTGAGCTGGCAGCCCTACAGCGCGCCGGACTTTTACATCGTGGCAACGGTTGACCGCAGCATGATCCTGGAGGGCCTGGGTGAGCGGCTGACCCCGCTGCTGATGATGACGGTCGTTGTGCTGGCGGCCATCATCTTTCTTGCCTATACAAACACCCGGCGCAGCTTTGATGAGATCGACCTCATGCTCAAGATGCTTGAGAATGCCGAGGCCGGCAAAACCATCGAGCGGCCGCGCCGCAAGGTGAACGATGAATATGATGTCATCATGAACAACATCCTGATGATGTTTTTGAACAATACCTACCTGAATATCCAACTCAAGGAAACGCAATACCGCCAGCAGAATGCCGAATTGACGGCCCTGCAGCTGCAAATCAACCCGCACTTTTTGTACAACACCCTGCAGACGCTGGATATGGAGGCCCGCAAGCTCAATGATGACGGGCGCATCAGCGCCGTGGTGGGGTATGTGTCAGACATTTTGAAATACTGCCTGACCAACCCCCAGAAGAGCGTGACCCTGCGGGAGGAACTGGACTACCTGAAAAAATACATCGAGGTCCAGCACTACCGTTTCGGTGACCGCTTCATTATCTATTATGAGGTGGACGACGACGTGCTGGACAACGAGGTATTCCGCATGATGCTGCAGCCGGTGGTGGAAAACAGCCTGCTGCACGCCCTGCGCGGCAATGAGCGCGGCTATATGAAGGTCCGCGCCCGCCGCATCGGCGACTGCGTGGACATCCGCATCATCGACAACGGCGATGGTATGACCCGCGAGGAGCTGCTGGCTTTGCGCAAGCGTATCACTGACCGCAACAGCCGCAGTATCGGGCTGACAAATCTGGACCGCCGCCTGCGGCTGCGCTATCCCGGCATGGGCGGGCTGCGCATATGCTCGATCAAGAACTTCGGCACCAGCGTGTCGTTTCAGATTCCCTACAAAAAAATGTACACAGGACAGCACAGAAACCGGTCGATTTTGATATACTTTTGTAAAGCAGGTATCATTTTTTCGCACATGGCAGCAAGAGATGATACCTGTTTGCTTTTACTGCACAAAAATGAAGAATTTTCGATCTTTTTCACTATCTTTGTAGGATCAATCTCAAGCACTCCGACCTCAAGATGAAAGGATAATGATAATCATCATCTGTCACATAGTAACGTGTGGACGAAGTCCGTTTCTGTCAAGCACTGCTCCGACTAAATCACCATCTGAGAATACGATTGAAGCCGGACCATCCCATGGCTCCATCATTGTAGCGTAATACTGGTAGAAATCCTTCTTCTTCTGA
>ENA-OQBD01000721-OQBD01000721.1-human-gut-metagenome-genome-assembly--contig:-NODE-721-length-17067-cov-4.977332_pt1 | contig 17067 bp, 14 predicted proteins | sample MGYA00242742_ERZ504543 | MGnify/ENA primary metagenome ERZ504543 (study PRJEB26092, sample SAMD00036239) | human gut metagenome | host: Homo sapiens | study: EMG produced TPA metagenomics assembly of...
GGAAAATCTGGCAAGAAACATCGCTTACAAAGTGAAGAAAACCAGAAGACCGGTATCTCTTGAACCGATGAATCCGTATGAGAGACGGATCATTCATTCCGCATTGCAGAACAATAAGTTTGTAGAGACCTACAGCGAAGGCAATGAACCATACCGTCATGTGGTGGTAGCACCGAAGAGATAATAAAAGCAACAGGAAAACAGCAGTTCGTACAGCACCCTAAAGAGAAAATCTTCCGGGTGCTGTTTCTCTGTAACAGGTCAGCAGGCGTGATCATTCCGTGAGCGGAACGGTTACCGGCAGGAGGATCTGTTACGTTTCTCTATGAAAGAAAGCAGGTTTGAGATGGAAGATACCATAGCGGCAATTGCGACGGCAATGGCGCCTTCAGGAATCGGGATCGTGCGGATCAGCGGTCCGGAGGCAGTTGCGGTTGCGGACCGGTTGTACCGGGGAAAAAAGAAAGAGAAAAAACTGGCGGATATGAAGTCTCATACGATCCATTATGGGTGGATCGTGGAGAAGGAGCAGGTACTGGACGAAGTTCTGGTTATGCTGATGAGAGGACCCCACAGTTATACGGGAGAAGATACGGTGGAGATTGACTGCCATGGCGGTGTGCTGGCCATGAAAAGAGTGCTGGAAACCGTGGTGAAGTACGGGGCCAGACCGGCGGAGCCGGGAGAGTTTACCAAGAGGGCCTTTTTAAACGGCAGAATGGATTTGTCCCAGGCGGAAGCCGTCATTGACGTCATCAATGCCAAAAACGAGTATGCGCTGAAAAGTTCCCTGGGGCAGTTAAAGGGAAACATTCAGAAGGCCATTCAGAAAATCCGAGAGAGGATTATTTATCAGATTGCCTATATTGAATCTGCCCTGGATGACCCGGAACACATCAGTATAGACGGGTACGGAGAGACGTTGGGAAAAGAAGTAGAACTTCTCAAGGAAAGACTGCAGCAGCTTCTGCAGACGGTACGGGAAGGGAAACTGATGAAAGAGGGAATTAAGACCGTAATTCTGGGGAAACCCAATGCGGGAAAATCTTCTCTTTTAAATATATTGGTGGGGGAAGAAAGGGCCATTGTCACGGATATCGCAGGCACAACCAGAGATATTCTGGAAGAAAGCATTGTGCTGCACGGCATTTCCCTTCGCATGATTGACACAGCGGGAATCCGCAGCACAGAAGATGTGGTGGAAAAAATCGGTGTGAAAAAGGCCATTGAATATGCAAAAGACGCGGATTTGATTCTATATGTGGTGGATTCTTCTGTGCCGTTAGATGAAAATGACAGGGAAATTCTCGAGCTTCTGCAGGACAAACGCGCCATTGTTATTTTGAATAAAGCAGACCTTGAGCCGGTGGTCACAGAGGACATATTGAGAAAGAAAACAAAGCATGCAGTAGTGTCCATTTTCAGCAAAAGAAAGAAGAGGGCGTAATCAAGCACCTTGGTTTCTCTATGCACGATGGTGCCGATGCACTCGATAAATTACTGACCGAACATCCCACTATGGATTTTGTCCAATTGCAAGGTCAACTATCTTGACTGGGAGGATCCAGTAGTTGAGTCTCGTCGCTGCATGGAAGTGGCAGAAAAACATTGGCGTCCCCGTGGTCATTATGGAGCCTGCACGTGGAGGGCGTTTGGCTAATTTGCCTGAGCGTGGCACGCAAATTTTAAAGACCGCAGAACCTTCCTTAAGTGTTGCTTCCTGGGCTTATCGTTTCTGCTATTTCCTGCCAAATGTTATTTCGGTTCTTTCCGGAATGTCTACCTTAGAGCAGGTAAAAGAAAATGTTGCAGAATGGAAGAACGCCCAACCATTTTCCGAGGAAGATCGAAAGGTTTTGGCAGAAGCGCTCGAGGCGCTTCGCAGCGTAGGCATGATTGATTGCACGAATTGTCGCTATTGTGCAAAAGATTGTCCTGCGGGAGTCAAGATTCCTGAAATTATGAGTCTGATGAATTTGGAAAAAATGACCGAGGATCGTGAATTTGTAAAAGGGCTGTACAGTTGGCAGACCACAGGCGGTCGCGCTTCTCAATGTACCCAATGCGGCAATTGTGAAGCTATGTGTCCTCAGCAGCTGCCTATTATTGATCTTTTGGAAGATGCAGCAGATTGGTACGAAGACTAGTTTGCTAGACGATGCCAAACGGCTGGCCCTGCTTTGGGTCAGCCGTTTTTTTATGGCTACATTCCTAGTCCGCCCATATTATGAAATCGCTTTTGGAGCATTTCAGTTGGATAGGCGTAGTCGATATATTGCTCAAAGGCATTTTGGGGAGGGATGCCGCTTGCTCTGTCGTCGGTGCGAACTAAAACGCAAATGGTCATGATTATGTTCAGAACAAGAAATACTGAAAGAGCAACGGTAACAAAGCGAGAAAGTTTGCTTTTTAAGTTGAGATAGCTAAATCCTTTTTCGCAAAGGGGAAGACCTATCTTTACCCACAGCATTCCAAGGGTACCCCACACCAAAGCATGGAATAAATCGGTTCTTCCATCGAAGTTAAACGGATTATTGAGGTAACTCCAAGCAACGATACCGCCAAACGTTTCCATTGCCCAGCTGGCAAAATACTCTAATCCGCCTCCCACAATCGCTCCAATAGCAATAAGCACAAAGGGATTTTTCTTTTGCAGGGGTTCGAGGATAAGGGTTAGCAGCACTGCTGCAGTACCGTAAATGGGAGAAAAGGGCCCCCAAATAAAACCAGGACGACTTTCCCATTCATTAAAGGCAAGATAATGCTGGAGGGTTTCGCCAATGAGTCCTACGACTGACATAAGAAGGAATACCCATAAGAGCTTGGTGAAGCTCTCACCTACATGAGTGCGCTCGGATATTGCTGGTGAAGAAGAGCGCTCGAGTGCAGTTGCTTGCTCCATGTCCCTCCTCGTTTCTAAAACTTTTCAGTCCTGAAAAGACCCCTTATTAAGAAAGGTCTCTCTTGTAAAGAAAGACCTTTTAGCTCGCTTTGCGAACTTACGTATTCGATATTTCCTATTGTACCTATTGAGAATTTCTTGTCAGAGAAAGTCATAATGAAATAAAAAATGAACACAATGTTTAATTAATAGGTGAGTTAGCCGACAATTCGATGTTTTCTCTCCAAACATGGTGAAAGCTAAAGAAAAGGGGCGTTATTATTTCGCCATGAAACAAACTCCCCTTAAACAAATATTTGTACAGCTTAAGCGACTGCTTCGTGACGCAAGGCTTTGCGTTTTGAACTATTTCCGCAAGGGCAAGCAAGCTCTTTTTGAAGAAACCCAAGGTCGAAGCAGTTTGGCGAGTGAGTTACCTTTCGCAAGCGATGCAAATATAGCGAGCAATTTGCAAACTGCCTTTCAGCGGATTAAAGCTGCAGTTCAAGATGCTTTTTCCCAAGAAAAGAACACCCCGTAGTGGTTGTGATTTGCGTTTGTGTCTTGGTGGTGTCTTGTCTGGCGGCAGGTGTCTCGTGTGCTTTTGTTGACAGGACTTCAGCGAATTCAGAGATGGAGAGTCAGAAGCCTGTTTTGGTAAACGACGATCCTCTTGTCTCGTTTAATGTAGGAGATTCTGCTATCGCCGAACGAATTGGTGGTTTTAGCGCTGATCAACAAGGAGTGCTGCACTTTTCCGAAGAAGGAGGAGTGGTGTTTGCGCAAATAGGCGATACGGTGGTACAGGAGGCTGTGACGGACTTATTTATTAATGTATCGGCAATACAAGGGATATCAAGTTCAGAAGAAGCTCCTGAAGCGTTTTCTCTCATCGGAGGAATATCTGAAGAACCGGAGGAGTTGCTGGGGGATGAGTTAACCGAGGCGATCCGAGCGCTGGAATCCCAAGGCTATGAAGTAGGATGCTTCTTTATGAACTTGGATTCAGGTAAAGGTGTTTCCTATAACTTAGATACCCGTATCTATGGCGCAAGTTCGTTCAAGGGCATCTATGCGACATATCTTAGCGAACATTTAGAAGACGGCGAAGTGGGGCTTTCTTCTTCGGTGATCAGTCTCATGGATGCTTCGGTGCGTTACTCCGACAATGCCGCCTTTTCAACGCTAAGAAACTCTTACGATGGAGCAGGATTTGCGGGTTGGATTGAATCATGCGGGGTAAACTCCGACATTGTTAACGATACTCATTTCCCACGGTATTCAGCACGTGAATCGGCCTTGCTTTGGTTTCATGCGTATCAGTATTTACAGACAGGAACCGAAGCAGCAAATCATCTGCGGGAACTTTTCACTCAAACAAACGTTTCTTTCATTCGCGAGGGAGCGACAAACGTTTTGTCTTCGGAAAATGAGATGTCAAATGACGCAGCTTCAGAGGAGCGCGATGGGTCAGAAGAGTCAGCCCTCAATACCGACGCGGTAGTGCTTAATAAGGCGGGATGGATTGCCTCAACGCCTCGCTTTAGCGGTCTTTGTGATGCGGGATTAATAGAATACGACGGTCAAACGTATCTGATTTCAGTGATGACGAGTGCTCCCGATAGCACTTCTCATCGTGATCAGGTAATCGAAATAGCTGAAGAGTTGTTTAAGACACGCTAGGGTTCGAATATCGATGAGTGAAGTGTGCGGGGTAACACGTGGCGCTAGACTGCCATAACGTAGTGTGGGTGCTAGGCAAGGTTTAAAAATAGGGCTCGATCAGGATTTGGGCATGTTAGAGCAAGAATAGTTGCGCTAGGTTTGTGAAGAGCGCCTCTCTACCGCTTATATAATTGACAAAGATTTATGCATTGATACCATGATGTAACAGTAAGTGATAACACGTTCGAGTGAGTTATGTTGCCGAGCAGGTTATGCTGAAGTACGCGAGGGAAACAGCGAAGTGCTGTTCCAGAAAAGGAGATTTAGCTGTCGTGAACGATTCCGACGGCGGCGGTCGATGTTATTCGATCCGAAAACGCTTTAGTAATCATACGAATGTAGTAAGTGGTCCAACGCGGTCTATGTCTTGGTGTGACATGACTGCGTTTTCTTATGCCCAGGTTATTTTGTCTGTTCAGTGCATGAGCGCTGGTATGAATCTATCCCTAAAGGGGGAGATGGCCGTGTAAGAGCTCGGGTGAGGTTTTGGAAGTTTTTTCGCGGCTTATTGAAAGGAACGATTAATACATGCCGATTTGGGTAAGTCTTTTATTAGTAGTTTTCTTCTTATTGATGAACGCCTTTTTCGTTATGGCGGAGTTTTCTTTGGTGCGTGTTCGTAAGTCACAAGTTGAACTTCTTGTTGAAGAAGGGAAACCAGGGGCGAAACGCGCTGCGCATATTGCCGACAATGTGAACGCATATCTTTCTGCTTGCCAGTTAGGTATTACGCTTGCTTCTTTGGCGCTAGGTTGGTTAGGCGAACCAGCGATTTCTGCGCTTTTCCATCCTGTCTTTGTGGCCCTGGGTCTTCCTGATGCTGCCGTTACTGCTATTTCAGTTGCCATCGGCTATTTCATCATGACTGCTCTTCATGTTGTTGTGGGCGAACTGGTTCCTAAGTCTATGGCAATTTTGAATACAGAAAGCTACGCATTGCATACCGCAGCTCCTTTGCATGCGTTCTATATGATGACCTATCCCATCATGTGGTTGTTCAATACGCTTACCAACGGCATTATGCGTTTAACGGGTCATGATGTTTCAAAAGAGCATGATGCCTATACTGAAGAGGAAATCAAGATCCTGTTAGAGGAAAGTGCTGAATCAGGTTCTATTGAACAGGATCAATATCAGTATCTTGATAACATCTTCGACCTCGACGATAAAGATGCCGAATCTATCATGACACCTCGCACCGAAGTGGTGGCAATTGACCTTGACGACGATCTTGCAACGAATCTTGAGATTATGGGCGCTAATAAGTTCACCCGTTATCCGATTTACAAGGAAGATAAAGATAACATCATCGGTTTTGTCCATATCAAAGATGCCTATCTGCTGCCAGAGGGCTCTTCGATGAAGGATTTGCGCATTCGTACTATCCAGGCAGTTCCTGAAAGTCTTTCGATTTCCAAATTGATGCAAATGCTTCAGTCGAAGCATACGAAGATCGCGGTCGTAGTTGATGAGCATGGCGGTACTTCCGGTATCGTTACCATGAGTGACGTGGTAGAGCAAATTATTGGTCGAATGGAAGACGAATACCTTCATGACGATCAGGATGAAATCTTGAAGGTCCGCGAAAATCAGTATGTAGTTGACGGGTCTCTTCCGGTAGATCAGTTCGTAGAGTTTTTGGGCTTCGAACCTGTTCCTGTGTACGACTATGAAACAGCGGGTGGCTTGATGCTTGATCTCTTGGATAAAATTCCTGAAGAGGGAGACCAGTACGAGCTTGTTCACGCCGATAAGAAGTTCACCCTTGTTATCAATATCATGGATGGCTACCGCATCGATAAGATCAGCGTTCTTATCGAGCATATCGAAGTCCCGGAAGAAAACGACGAAGGTAAGTAGTGGGAGTGCTGCTACGGTAGAAGAGCTGCTGTGGAAGAGTTACTGCAGAAGAGAAGAGCTACCGTGGAAGAGCTACTGCAAAAGAGCATTCTGTTCAAGCGTTAAGAGTTGCTGGAAATATTTGCTTGTTTGAGCAAGCTTCTTTGGATGGCCATCTAGTTTTAGGTGGCCATTTTCTAAGAACAGGACACGGTCCATACTGCTCACGCCTTGTAAATGATGGGTAATCATGACTATAGTTTTGTGCTGTAGAGTAGAAAAGATAGATTCAAGGACCTGTTGTTCAGTAAGAGGGTCGAGTCCCACCATAGGTTCGTCAAGTATGACTATAGGAGCGTCCTGCAAAAGAACGCGTGCAAGGGCGATGCGGTGACGCTCTCCGCCAGAAAAACGAAGTCCCGCTTCGTCAACAATAGTATTTAAGCCTTGAGGTAGGCGTTCGAGAAGAGACCCCAGTCCAACCTTATGAAGCGTTTCAATAAGCTCTTCGTCGTTTGCGTGAGGATTTCCTATCAGGAGGTTATCGCGCAAGGTGGCGTTAAACACGTAGGTACGTTGCTGAATCACCCCGAAAAAGTCAGAAGCCTTGTTGTTAAGAGCGCTGGTGTGGAGCTCTTTCCCTTTTGGATCAACTATTGTTACGGTGCCTTTAGTGGGGACTAAATCGCCACGAATAAGGGACGCAAGAGTTGATTTTCCTGCGCCGCTCTTGCCCAAGATTGCTATTTTTTCTTGAGCTGGTATAGAAAGCGAAAGGTTGTCCAGCAGAAGTCGTCCCGTTTGAGAATACGAGAAACTGACGTTTTCAAACCTTATTTCGAAAGACTGGTCGGTAGGAGCTTTTTCTGAGTCGCAAAGCGTTGAAGATTTCTGCTTGCTTGTTGCAACCGAATTGGTTTTAGCGGGTGTGTGAGGTTTGGTAGAGTCGGCATGGTCTTCAATTACTTTAGGTTCGATAGAAGGCAGTTCATTGAGACGCTGAATGGAATCCTGGTGCGCCCGAGCTTCAGTGGCTGCTGCAGGTAAAGGCGCAAAAGCATCAATGAGAGGGAAATACCCCAGCACAAAGGCAAGAATCCAATTGGCAGAACCTCCTGTTTGACCACTAAAAGAAAGAGCTGCCCATAAAAGCACTATTACCGCACCAAGAGCAAAAAGGATTTGCAGTATTACGTCTCGACGTTTATCAAACGCATGTCCTTCTTGTTCAAGAATACGCAGCTGGGCTTGTCTTTTTTGATGTCGCTTTTGGTAATCTTGATAGCGACCAGAGAGCACCCAGTCGGTAATGCCAAGGGTGTCGTCAGTTATCTCAGTGTATAGGGATGCTTTGAGCGCTTTATGCTTTGCTTGTCGTGCTCCATTGACAGAGGCGGAAACAAGCGGGACTACAAAAAGTTCAAGCGCAAGCAGAACCAGCACAATAACACCCATCCACCAGGTAAAGAGTCCGAACCCGATAACTAAAAACAAGCCTATGATCCAAGCTATAACTACGGGGAAAATGGTGCGTAAGTAAAGGTTTTGAATATGCCCGATGTCTTCCGCTAGAAGACCGAGGGCGTCTCCTAGGCGATAAAGTGAATGAAAGAAAATACCACGAGCATCAAAGGCAAGATAAAGTTTGACGCGAAGACTAGACGTCATGCGCAAGACCCAATCGTGACTCGTGAGGCGCTCGGCATACTGAAGAACAGGTTTGCCAATGCCGAATATACGTACGCAAAGAAGGGGCGTTCCCAAAAGTAAAATCGAATACGGCATTTCGGCAGATCCACCAATCAGCCAACCGGCGGTAAACATCAATGCAGAAGCAAATCCTATGGTAATTACACCAAGGAATAGAGCAAGAAAGAGAGTCTTTTTGTAGCGTCCGAAATAAGGTTTTACCCAGGTATCGTCTTTCCAAGAAAAGGTACTCTTGGGCATTTTTGTAGCGGTATCTTTCGCGTTTTTAGTCGACATGGGATTCACCTTCTTTCGCTGCAAAATCTACAGCAGAACGGGATGTTCTGAGGTCTTCGAAAGGAGGGTGCGTTACTTTGATTGCTCCCTGCTGAATAAGAGTTTCTGGTGAACCCTGAGCAAGGAGATGCCCCTCTTGCAAAACAAGTACCGTGTCCATTGCAGAAAGCCAATGAAGACGATGGGTTGCAAGGAAGACGAGCTTATTTTGCATAAGTTCAAGCATACGGTCTTTTAGTTCTAGCTCCGTCTCAATATCTAAGTGTGCGGTTGGTTCGTCAAAAATAAGTACTTTGCAATCCTTATTTAGAAAAGCACGAGCAAATGCGATGCGCTGAGCTTGCCCTCCGCTAAGAGAGTGGGCTCCTTCGCCGATGACGGTATCGATTCCTTCAGGAAGATCTTCAATGAGATTGTCGAGGCCCATAAGAGAACAGATCTTTTCCACCTCTTTACGAGGGGTATCAGGTTTATAGAAGGCAACATTGTCGAGGAGAGATGCATGAAAAATATGGGGATTTTGCGGTATATAGGCAAGTTGGTTTTGCCAAGAAGAGCAGCGCAGTGTTGGTAAAACGTTATCGTTTAAGGTGAAAAATCCTGACGTAGGATCACTGAGTCCTGCCAATAGATGCGCAAGGGTGCTTTTCCCGCTGCCGGATTGTCCGATAATGCCTACGATTTGAGCACCAGAAAAAGAAGCTGAAATATTCTCGAGGGTAAAGGCATCGTCGGTTTGGTAACGAAAAGATAGATTATCCAAATGCAAGGTGCTGTCGTTTGACCAGGAAAGAGTCGGTTGGTCTTTTAAGGAAGCGCTGTTTTCTTTAGAAGTTGATTGAGGTGCGTTAATAATGGCAAGGACTGAATGAAGGGAATTTTTGCCGTCAAGAGATGCGTGATAATCGGAAGCGAATTCTCGAATAGGTCTGAAGTAATCAGGCATAAGCACCAAAACGAAGAGGGCGGGAAAAAGGGTAAGCGAACCATCGACCAGCCGAAAACCAAGCATGACGGCAATGGCTGCGATGGAGATGGTGGAAAATGCGTCAAGAACTGCACCAGATAAGGTAGCAACGCGAAGGGTCTTCATTGTTGCGGTACGAAAACGTTCGCTTGATTGGTAGATTTTTTCTGTTTGGTCGTTGCTGCGCCCGAACAATTTAAGAGTATCTATGCCGCGTATTGAGTCGAGAAAATGATTGGCAAGGCGTTGATATTCTTTATGTTGCTTGCCTGCTTCAAGACTGGCGGTGTGGCCAATAAGCACCATCTGCAAAATAATGGCAGGAAAAACCAATAAGCCAATAAGTGCAGAAACCCAATCAAGAATAAAAAGAAGAACAAGAAGCATTACCGGTACAATAACCAGCTTGGTCATGCGGGGAAGTATCATACGGAGGTAAGCTTCGACTTGATCGATGCCTTCGACAAGGAGCGTGGAAAAACCACCTGTCCCCTTATCCTGAACAAGACTCTGTCCTTCATCGAAGAGTTTCTCGAAAAGAGCATCGCGAAATTCATCGGCTTTCCGACAGGCAAACGACTCAAGTTGACTCGATTGAGCGTTGTCGACAAATTGCCGAGCGACAAGGCAGATGAAAAAACCTATCAAAAAAGGAACTTGATCAAAAAGAGGTTGGTTGTACCAAAGATTAACCAAGGCGCTGGTGAGACAAAATGCTTGACCCATAAGCAATGCACCTGTTATCAGCGAAAAGAGTGTGCAACGCATAAGCATTTCACGAACTCCTTTGATGGTAAATAACAGACGGTCAATCATTGTATTCTCTCCAGAGAAGATGGCGTGAGTAAAAAAGAAAGCCGCTGCAAACTTAAAGTATTACAGCGGCTTTGCGTTTACTAAGCGTTAGTATTCGCTCAGGTCTTCGTCGGTGATTCTGCCGCGGAAGGTGCGATAGATAATTACATGATAAATCAAGACTAACGGCAAACCGACGCAGGTAATACCCGTCATCCAACCAAGGGCAAGATCGGATGAAGCTGCATTTGCAATGGTGATGCTTTCACCGATGGAAGTAGCAGATGCAACTACCAGGTTCGGGAACATGGAAGCGGCAAAAAGCACAACCAGGAAAAGAGCTGCGGCACTGCTGAAGATAAAGGGAAGAAGGTCGTTTCCTTCCGTCTTAGAAGTGACGATTGCTCCAATCAGTGCAGCGGCAACTAAGATGAATACCAGCCAGCGAATAATTTCTAGAGCAGGATCCATTGTGGCCTGAATGCCAACCAATGCGTAGGCGGTTACTGCTGCAAAGAGAACCAAACTTACGAGCGCAAGGGGACGACGCAGGCCAGCAAGGCGTGCCTGGAAAGCGGAAGGTTTCGGTGCTTTCATAGCCAACCAGGTGGCACCCTGTATAAGGAAGAACGACAAGCCTAAAAGCCCGCATAAAAGCGTGAAGGGAGTGATCAGGCCAAGTAGAGGAATGCCGTTGTAGTCGCCATTAGCATCCATTGGAATGCCTGCATATACATTTCCTATAGCAACACCAAACAAAAGAGCGGGAAGCAGAGAGCCAATAAAGAAGAGGGCATCCCAGAGCTTCTTCCATTTGGGATCATGAGCACGGTATTCAAGCGATACGGCACGCACGATTAAGCCAAACAAGACCAGCATGATAGCTAAATAGAAGCCAGAGAAGGTAGTGGCGTAAGCTGGCGCAAATGCTGCGAACAGGGCACCACCTGCGGTAAGCAACCAAACTTCGTTGCCGTCCCAAACTGGACCAATGCTGCGACGGACGATGGCTTTTTCTTTTTCGTCTTTAGCTACAAAGGGTGACAGAACACCTGATCCTAAGTCGAATCCGTCCAAGATAAAGTAGCCAGCAATAAGGACGGCAATGAGGATAAACCAAAGAATTCCTAAAACAGTCATGCCTATTCACCATCCTTCTGTACTTCTTCAGAATGAGGACCTTTTTTGATGAGGTGAATTACGATACGCGCCCAGCCGATAATCAAGAACAGATAAATCAAGCAGAACAGCGTAATGGTAATTGCAAGTTCAGGTGAGCTTACGGCGAGCGAGTTTGCTTCTCCAGTCAATAAGCTTATTCCGTCAGGGCTGCTAGAAGCAGGATAGACAGACCAAGGCTGACGTCCAATTTCTGCAGTTACCCAACCACCCTGAATTGCCAGGAAGGGGAATAAAGGAGAAATAATTGCCAAGTTTTGCAGCCAACGCATGTTCTTGATGCGGCCTTTACGATAGGTAAAGATGAAGGACAAAATAGTAACAAGCGCGATAAGGCCGAACATGATTACCATTAAATGGTAGCTCTGGAATACGGTGTTTACCGGCAGTTCGTCTACAGTCTCTTCAGTGAAGTCGCTTCCGTATACTCCGCTAGCGGCAAGATCGTTGAGTCCAGGATATTCTTTTTCGAAATCCCAAGAAGCTAAGAATGAAGTTCCACCAGGGATGGCAAGAGGAGTAATAACTTCTTGGCTTTCTTCATCAACCCAGCCAAGTGCATAAAGGGGCATAGCCTCAGTTTCGTAGGCGCCCTCCATCATGGCAAACTTGGTTGGCTGTTCTTCAGCGACAACAACGGCTGATTGATGAGCGAAAGCCACCATAAGAACGGTAGTAACAAGGGCAACGCACGAGGCGACACGTACCGTCCTGAGAGCGAATTCGGTATGGCGACCCTTTTTCAGATACCAAGCACCAATCGCGAGAGCCATAAAAGCCCCCATGATCAGCAACGCATCAACCGTATGGAGATAGCGAGGGATGGTGGTGGCATTAAACGCTGCAGCAATAAAGTCAGTCAAAATTGCTTGAGTTCCATCAGCGGAAAGCTCTGCACCTGCAGGAGTCTGCATCCAGGAATTGGCGATAATGATCCAAAGTGCGGAAAGGCAGGAGCCAAACCAAACCAGCCAAGCGGAGGCAAGGTAGAACTTCTTACCAACTTTTTTGCGGCCAAACAGAAGAACGCCTAAGAATACCGACTCCAAGAAGAAGGCTAGAAGGGCCTCTGCTGCAAGAGGTGCACCGAAGATATCACCTACAAAGCGAGCATAATCTGCCCAGTTGGTTCCAAATGAAAATTCCATCGTAATGCCGGTTGCAACGCCTAAAGCAAAGGTAGCAGTAAACACCTTTATCCAGAAGCGTGAGGCAGCGGCATCTTCGGGCTTGTTGGAACGGTAGTACTTTGTTTCAAAGATAGCTACGATAAGTCCCAAGCCGATGGATAGTGGCACGAAGACAAAGTGATACATGGCGGTTAACGCGAATTGGATACGCGCCAACAGGACCGGATCAGCTAAAAAGTCCATCTGTGCACCTCCTTTACCGTTGCGGCTTTACCTGCCAGCTGTTTTCGCTGCACCTTCTTCACTTAAGCGAAGACAAATGGCTTCATAAAACCTCCATTAGTTCAGTGTCTTCATCGTATCACCTAATCACCGCGGGGTGGCGAGAAAAAAGGAAAATGTTAGTAATTTAGTATCATTTTTTATTATGGATTAACGAGGGCTGCGCAACGATTCTCTGTAAAGTGTGGTTAAGAAAAACAAGCCTTGGAGGGTATGCACCAACTAGTTATGATGGAACCATAGTATTCAAAATCACGGCAGATACTGTCTTTCGTTGGGGCGAAATTCAGAAGATGCTTCTGGTGTGCAAGGAGGATCTATGGGTATACGAGTCAATGGCAGCGTAATTGAGAGCTCTCCAAATGAAAAATCTCTCGCAGCAGCAAAAGAATTACTGGACAATCCAGATTTTCAGCCAGTTTCACCACGCTTTGCGGCTACCGTAATGCTCGTGCGTGATTCAAAGCCTGGTCAAACCAAATATCGAATTGAAGATGGCGAGTATCCACCTGATTTTCCTACAGGACAAGAGCTGGAAGTGTTTATGCTTCGCCGTGTTAAAACAATGGACTTTGTACCAGATGCGGTAGTGTTTCCAGGTGGGCGCGTTGACGAAAAAGACTCTGAGTGCGGCCTGAAATGGGCTGGTCCAACGCCTGCGCAATGGGCAAATTACATGAACGTTGACGAAGAAACCGCACGGAAAGTTGTGGTGGCTGCTGCGCGTGAAGTATTCGAAGAATGCGGAGTACTCTTGGCAGGATTCGAAAACGGCGACTTGGTAACTGATTTGTCTGATCCCTCTTGGGCCGAAGATCGACGAGCGCTTGAAGCTCATGAACTCGCTCTTTCTGAAATGCTTATGCGCCGCGATCTTGTATTGCGTACAGACCTTCTGGGACTTATTTCTAACTTCTGTACGCCTGAGTTTGAACACAAGCGCTACGACACCTTCTTTTTCTCTGCGTTGATGCCTGAGGGACAGGTTGCAGACGATAAAACAAGTGAGGCTCAAATTGCAGGATGGGTAACTCCTGCGTATGCATTGCGTGAAGGTGACGCAAATCGTTGGCTCGTTTTAGCTCCTACGGTATACAACCTTACTTGTATTGCGAATGCGCACGATGCGGAGACCTTCGTTTCAGCGCGCAGGACTTTAAAAAAGATTATGTCTAAGCCTTATTACCGAGAAGATGGCTCTATTGGCCTTCGTGGAGAGCTTTCGTAGGCGAATATACCTTATAGATTATTTAACGAAGCCAATGAGGGTGCTATGACAAACAACACAAACGACAATGTTCAAAATCAAACCGCGCAAGCTCAATCGAATAAGGAACAGACGATACGTCCTCTGTTATCGCTAGAAGATGACATGTCGGAAGAACATATCGTTTCAACCTTTATTGCAGATACTGAACCTTGGCAGGGAGGTCGCGTAAGCAGCTTTGTTACGTGCGTTAAGGCTGATAATCCAAGCCCTATGACCTACGTGGGTACTAACACCTGGTTGATTGCGAATCCAGATAAGGTTCAAGGAGAAGACACTCGTTGTATTGTTGTTGATCCATCTCCTGAAGGAGAACAGACGCAGCGTATTTTAGATGCGTGCGAGGAGATGGGAGTGAAGGTAGGTGCGATTTTTCTTACGCACGATCATCACGATCACACGGCGGGTGCCGTTGAGCTGGCGCAAAGAAGCGGAGCTCCCATCTATGGACCTAAATTAGAAATGGGCGCCGATACTTCGGGTGGAACTTTTAAAGTGGATTATCTGCTGGAAGAGGGTTTACTCTACCCGTTCGAGGGTGCTCCCATTTTTGAAATATATAAACTGCCCGGTCATTCGAGCGACTCTTTGGGAATTTTGCTTTCAGAAGAGCAACTGATGTTTGTAGGGGATGTAGTTTTTAGGCATGGTCCTACAGTGGTGTTTCACCCTGATGGCAACTTAGCCGATTATTTGGTTCAGGGCGAATATGCCAAGTACAGTATTGCCAAGGGAATAGCTGTGCTTGATAAGTTCGGGGTGGATTGCATTATTGTTGGACGTGGAGGAGGTTCACTTGAAGACTTGTGGGCATTTAATGAACCAGAGGTTATAGAGGCAGTATTTAGCTGTAATACACCGGTTATATCAGCGGTTGGGCACGAAACAGATTTTACAATCACAGACTTTGTGGCAGATTTAAGAGTTCCAACACCATCTGCCGCTGCAGAGTGTGCAGTATTTGATATGGTACAGGTTGATGATTATATGCAGGCATACAAGAGACGTTTAAGAAATGCTCTGGATAATGTATTTGCCAGATATAAGAACAGGGCAGAGAAGGACAAGCTTTCTTTGCAGATATACAATCCTATTAACCAGATATATGAAAGAAGACAACGTCTTATTCATATAGAGGATATATTAAATAACCAGATGACACAAGCAGTGGAACGCTACAGGCAGAAGCTGTCATTAGCTGCGTACAGACTTGATAATGTAAGTCCTTTAAAGAAGTTTGACAAGGGATACAGCTATGTAGAGAATAATAAACAGAGAGTACAGTCGGTTAACGATGTATCAGTAGATGATTTGTTAACGCTTTATTTAAAAGATGGTACTGTGACAGCTAAGGTCATAAATATTGATAATGTTTAATGAGGTATAATTAATGGCAAAGGCTTCTAATCTTGAAGATACATTTAATAAGCTTGAGGCAGTTCTTAATGAAATGGAACAGGGCGAGCTTACATTAGATGAGTCTTTTAAAAAATATAAAGAAGGTATGGAATTACTCAATAAATGTAATACTATGCTTGATAAGGTTGAAAAACAGATTGTTATAATTGATGATAATGGGGTGGTGGATAATAATGAATAATTTCAAAGAACAGTTAAGCAAAGAGACCTCCTGTATAGATAATATAATAGAAAAGTACCTGCCAGAAGCTAAGGGACACGCAGAATATATTAAATCTGCGATGGATTACAGCGTTGAAGCTGGCGGCAAGAGAATAAGACCAATGATTATGCTTGAAACTTACAAGTTGTGTAATGGTACTAACGAGGAAGAATTGTATCCATTTATGGCGGCTCTTGAGATGATACACACTTATTCTTTGGTGCATGATGATCTTCCTGCTATGGATAATGATGACTATAGAAGAGGAAAGCTTACAACACATAAGAAATTTGGTGAAGATTTTGGAATATTAGCGGGTGACGGACTTTTGAATCTTGCGTATGAAACAATGCTTTCAGCTATACATAAAGCAGCAAAGACAGGTGATGCACAGGCTGTATTAAGATATTCTGCTGCCGCAGATGTGATAGCTAATAAGGCTGGTGTTGATGGTATGGTCGGAGGACAATCGCTTGATGTAATGCTTACAGATAAGCCGATGAATGAAGAACAGCTTGATTACATTTTCAGATTAAAGACGGGTGCTCTTATAGAAGCAGCATTTATGGCTGGTGGAATTATTGCAGGCTGTGATGAAAATGTCACTAAGCTTCTTGAGGAAACAGGTTATAATATAGGCTTCGCATTTCAGATTAAGGACGATATTCTTGATGTTACAAGCACACAGGAAGTACTTGGAAAGCCTGTGTTAAGTGATGAGAGAAATAATAAAACAACATATGTTACACTTTATGGAATGGAAAAAGCAGAAAAAGATACTGCTGATATGTCCGTAAAAGCATTGGAAACACTCAAAACTATTGGACATAACGAGTATCTGGAGGATTTAATCACAATGCTTATACATAGGGATAGGTAATCGTGTGAAAGAGGTTAATTATGATACTTGAGAAAATCAATAAACCTAACGATATTAAGAAATTATCGCCAATAGAATACAACCAGCTTGCTGATGAGATACGCCAGTTTCTTATTGATAAGATAAGTGTCACAGGCGGACATCTGGCTTCTAATCTTGGCGTTGTGGAGCTTACTATGGCACTTCATATTGTATTTAATCTTCCAAAGGACAAGCTTATATGGGACGTAGGACATCAGTCATATACGCATAAGATACTTACAGGAAGGAAAAATCAATTTGATGAATTAAGAAAATTCGGCGGTATGAGCGGCTTTCCTAAGAGAAATGAAAGTGATTACGATGCTTTTGATACAGGCCACAGCTCGACATCAATATCGGCAGGACTTGGAATTGCTATGGCAAGAGATGTACAGCACGAAGATTACAGTGTAGTGTCTGTTATAGGTGATGGCGCACTTACAGGTGGTATGGCATATGAAGCTTTAAATAATGCTTCAGGTATTAAGGGTAAT
>ENA-OQBD01000722-OQBD01000722.1-human-gut-metagenome-genome-assembly--contig:-NODE-722-length-17047-cov-5.577128_pt1 | contig 17047 bp, 18 predicted proteins | sample MGYA00242742_ERZ504543 | MGnify/ENA primary metagenome ERZ504543 (study PRJEB26092, sample SAMD00036239) | human gut metagenome | host: Homo sapiens | study: EMG produced TPA metagenomics assembly of...
GAGCATGCAAAAAAATGTGTCGCTCCGAGTGAAATCGAAACCGGTGAAATCATCGGCGGATTTTGCCCATGCACAGGTTCTGGCTTTGGCAGATAAAGTTTGTAGAAGCTGTTAAAAAGCGGTGCTATCAAAAAGTTTGTGGTTATGGCGGGCTGTGATGGTCGAGCAAAGAGCCGCGACTACTATACAGAATTTGCTAAGGCTCTGCGAGGACACTGTCATCCTTTACTGCCGGTTGTGCAAAATATAAATATAACAAGTTGCCTTTTAGGCGATATCAATGGCATCCCACGTGTTCTGGATGCAGGTCAATGCAATGATTCCTATTCCCTTGCTGTAATCGCCTTGAAACTCAAAGAGGTCTTTGGGCTTGACGATATTAACGATCTGCCAATTATCTATAATATCGCATGGTACGAGCAAAAAGCAGTTATCGTTCTTCTTGCTCTTTTATATCTTGGTGTGAAGAATATCCACCTTGGCCCTACACTTCCGGCATTTCTCAGCCCGAATGTTGCAAAGGTCTTGATCGAGAACTTCGGCATTGCAGGAATTGGCACTGTGGAAGAGGATATGGAGAAGTTTTTCGGTATTAACGCATAAAAAATACTCCGTCAAAAGAAATAGATCCAACAGGCATAAAGAAACCTCGGAAACCCTTATAAAATGGGCATCCGAGGTTTTCTGTCTGTTATTCGAATCTGACAACGCCTAATCAATTTTGTTTAGATATTATTCGTTATCGTGTTTATAGTTCTTTTGATTATTTGATTTATCCATATTATCCTGCTTATATGGGCTAATGTTATCATTTTGTTATCGGCATTGATAACACACGCTCTATAACTGTGGATAATAGCAATATGTTCCGACTCAAATTATAAGCGGTTTTGCTTAGAAAAGCAACAGTAAATTCCTACACTAATAAAATGCTTCTACCACCAGAAGCACCGCAACTGCTACTTCTATATAAACCGCTTTTTTTCTCATTCTTTCGTGTTCTTTCTCCCTTCAGCAGTAATTTTTTCCAAGATCCACCAGGTGAGTATAAAACATCCAACATATACGATTGTTCCGACTGTTGTTGAACGCTGCCCCAATGTAGTTGTAAACTTCCAAATTGCATTATCCAAACCAACTTCTTGAACCATCGAAGAATTTCCATATCTTTCAACAACATAATTTACTTGTTTCATGTAATAGAATAAAGTTCCTGCATAAAGAATTAAAAAGAACAGAATACTGACACTAAAGCAGTTATTCCCTTTTTTTCTTTTTGTATCTTTCTTTTTCCTACTTTTACAAACAAAAAATAGCCCAATCCTATGATATAAAGTATCATAGAAATTTCCATAGCCGCTACAAGTATCAGCATATTAGGCTGATGACCTACCGTCAAATCAATACAAGTGTCAATCCCAGCCTTGATTAATGTTGTAAGAAATCCGAAAATCATACTTTTTGTTATGTACTTCTTATTTCCTCTATCCATACACATCGACTCTGCGACACAAAATAAAACGGAGTTATAAACCCACCATAATACAATTGATATAAAAAAGCCGCTTGAAAAGTCTCCAAAGACCATATATGGAATTCGTACTAATAACCTGCTCAAAAATCCAAAGGCGACTGTTGCCGCTATTATAACTACCAATTCATTCTTTCTTTGATCTTCCATGCAATTTTCTCCTTTCACGCCTCTGAATATTAACATTTCCTTTTACTGCATATCGCACCTGTTATCCTTCTCTCCTTTTTCATCTGAATATCTCCTTTACAATTTAGCATTATCCCCTTCTCATCATTAGGTACTGGCACAGCGATATTTTATTAATCATTTTGGTTAAATTTTATATCTAAATTACGCCCCATTTCTTTGTTAATAATTCATAATATCATTATATATTATCCGGTATCTATTGTATATATTTTTTACACATACATCATAAAAACTAACAATTTTTGTAAAGAAAAAGCCCAGAAGAGACATTTTCGGTTCTTTCTGCATTTTGGGTATCCGTATATTATCAGTATTTGCAAAAAGCTATCAAATTAGCTTGAGATGCAAAATTAAAAGTAACGGAATTACCCAAACATCAGAAAGAACCTATTTACTCCTTCTCATACCGTAATTTATTCTTCAACAGTAATTTTCTCCAATATCCACCAGATGATTACAAAACATCCAACATACACAATCGTTCCAACTGTTGTTGATTCTCTGCCAAGCGTTGTGGTCAAATTCCAAATTGCATTATCTAAACCTAACTCTTGTACTTCCGGCATATCGCCAAACCTCTCAACTGCGTATTGCACTTGTTTCATGTAATGGAATAAAGTTCCCACATAAAGAACCAATAGTGAGCAGAATACCGTCACTAAAGCTGTAATTTCCTTTTTTTCTTTTTGTATCTTTCTTTTTCCTACCTTTACAAACAAAAAATAATACAGTCCTGCGATATAGAATATCATAGAAATTTCCATAACCGCTGTAAGTATCAACATATTCGGCTGACGGGCTACCGTCAAATCAATACAAGTATCAATTACAGCCTTGATTAACGTTGCAAGGAATCCGAAAATTATGCTTTTTGTTATCTGTTTCTTATTTCCTTTATTTACATACATCCGCCCTGCAACATAAAATAAAACGGAATTGTAAATCCACCATAATGCTATCGAAATTAAAAAAACACTTGAAAAATCTCCAAATACCATATATGGAGTTCGTACTAATAACCTGCCTAACATTCCAAACACAACCGTTGCAATTATTACAACCGCCATTTCATTCTTTCTTTGATCTTCCATATTCTTTTTCCTCTCTCGCTTTTAATACCCCAAAAATATCCAGTACTTATCGTCCCTCATCTATAAAATCTATCTCTGCTTTTCTAGTATTTCTCCGAAGTTTTCGCTTTCTGAGTTTACAATAACTCCTTTTGATTCCAATGCCTCTAAAAATTTTCCTTTTTGCTCCTTTTCTTGTGTTTCATAACATACTGCTTTCAGAGAAGGCAATTCCAGTAAAACTTCCAGATTTTCAACAGGTGTTCCCGTCAAACAAACCCCTTCTAAATTTTCAGCTTCTTTTAATTCAGAAATATCTTGCACCAAATTATTACTGAGATCCAAAATCCGTATCTTTTTCATTCCCTCTATCCCATCTATATTTTCAACAAAATTATTGGAAATCCATAGTTCTTCTATCTGATTACAATTATCAAATGCGGCTAAGTCATAACAAACAACCCCTGAACCTAAAAATATCTTTTTCAGATTTTTCCCAATTCTGGAAGTGTAGCTGCTAACATTTCCTGTTCCTTTTGATGAAGTTTTTCGCTTTTAGAGGCTAAATTTTTAAAATCTTCTCTTTCCTCCGCATATGTTCTCCCATTCTTTTCATTTTCCTGTTCTCCATTCACATTCAAGCAATATTTTTACGGTTCATCCACTTCTTCTTAACATCACTGACCTTTTCTGTGACTATACGTTCCTTTTTCTTTATTCTCTTTTGGAAGGGATAGATTTTTGTCGTATTCTTTCTTGATATTTTTCACTCTATCAAATTCAACTTGATATGTGTTTACTTTCTCCACAATGCCCAATTTATCTCTTTATCATAATTATATACATCAGCCACCTACATTGTAAAGCAAAAAGCAAGCCATTTTCAGACTTGCTTTCCACCATACATCTTTCCTTATTGATAAATCATTTCTTTATCCACAATCTCCCTTGCACACGCTTGTATATTGTTCATTCTCGCTACCCATTCCATCTGATTTTCTGCCTTTAACTGTTCCGTAATCCTCTGTGCCTGTTTCATCTGCTCTACAATCCTTTCAAAGCGTTCCTGTGCCTGTTCATCTACCTTAGCCAAATAATCATTCAATCCTCCACTTATACGCAGGTTCAAATATACACTCCTGCGATATTCTTTCAGATAACGTAAATGTCTTTGTCCCCATACGCCGATAAATCTCCGTTCTTCCTCCGGCAAGGTAAGACAGGGGATACGATAATCCCCATGTCTAACATAAGTGCCGCCCATTTCCTCAAAAATTGTTTTCTTCATAATCGTTTCCACCTTTCTTATCGTTCTCTATCCATAGATTTCTTCTTAACTGACCGTTTCGGCTGCTGTCTGCCTTCCTGCTGATAGCGGTGCAGTTTTTCCAGTACACTTGCTTTTTTCGGCTGTTCTAACGGTTTCTCTTTCTTCTGCTCCGTCTGATTTTTCCATGCTCGCAGTTCTTCATTGTATTCCATAATCAGTTCTTCTGCCTTGTTATAGACCTTCTGAAAGGATTGCACATTTGGATACCCTTCACGTTTTACGATCTGTTCCAAACTCTTATGCAAACGCTTTTCCAAATCCTCTAACAGTTCAATTCGCCCTTCCAGAGATTTTCGCTCTTTGCCTTTAAATAGTCCTCGTAACTCTGACAGTTGCTTTTTCAAAGAAGAAATATCCTGCTGTGTGCGTTTTATCTCCCTTGACTGTCCCTGTAATTCATACATGAGTTTCTGCATATCTTTCCATTCCTGCAAATCAATCTTTGGTACAGGTTTCGGCGGCAGCTTAAATTTGAAAATTACTTCCTGTAAAAAGTCTTTCGCACCTCGGATAATCTGACGGAACATATCCGGCAGCCAACCGTATGCCCTTATAGATTGCAACGTTTTATCTGTGATTTTCTCCTGCTTGATTTTCAAAATATCTTCTTCAAGAACGCCCTCAACTAATGCCACATCAACTGTCCGATTCCATTCCTGCCTTGCCGCATTGTCCGCCTTTATCTCCTCTGCTTTCGGATTGTTCTTTCCGATTTTCTTGGTTGCCAGATATACGCCACCCTGTTGGAATACGGACAGTTTTTCTGATTCTTCTTTTACATATCGGTTGATCGTATCGGTAAACAGTTCCTTGACTTCTTTGGTAAAGGCTTTGTTCTTAAACCATTCATCCTTTTTCGTGAAGATATGGCTTTCATAAACTTCCCCTTTGGGGATAATGCTGCACCCCGCCCGAAGATTGCCCTGCTCGTCTAAAACCTCTTTCTTTGTGCGTCTATGCTTCCCCTGCTCATCATAAAACATATTTCGGGTAGCGATCTTCACTTCGGGTTGTTCCAACATTTTCCGTTCACTGAATACCAGATGAATATGATAATTCGTCTTTGCCTTGTTGTGATGAAGGGCAGCACTGCATTCCACGCCACATCTTTTATGGAAAGTTTCCGTAAAAAGTCTTACCACATCATCAGCTCTGTACTGAACAAAACTTTCGGGAAGTGCTATGATGAACTCACGCCCCTCGATACATTTCCCTGCTGATCCGCTCGCCTTAAAATCCAACTGATTTTCTCTTGCAAGATTTTTCCAAAACTCCGGTGTTGCTCCTTCTGTCCGATAGGTCGCATAGAGATATTCCTGACGTTTCGGATTGGAGATATAGTCAATCCTTCCCGCCACATCGGACAGCTTACTTTGTCTGATAAATGAATGTCTGCCTATAAGCATCCCCCTTTCCCCGGCTCTTGCCGACTTTATTGTGAGTAGGTGCATAGGCACCTGTTTACGAACTTATCTGCCTATCGGCAGCATAGCTCCCGGCAGGGCGAAATACGCAGAGCATAAACGAAGTTTGTGCGATGGGTGTATTTCGCTCTCAAACGCCGAGGGCTTTATAAGGTGCTACCTTTCTCTACCATGTTTCGGCTTTTGCTTTTCATCTTGGGCGTATCCGCCCTTTTTATTTGCCCGTATCCGGGCTTATTTTTTATCCCTGACAGCAAACCGATTCTTTACTTTTCTATCTGATTTATTCCGGTATTCTTGCCCGCACATATTCCAAATCGCCGCAGTAGGGCGTTCCAACCAGATACCATTCCATTGCAGGATTCATCTCCATTCTTGTCCGTACCCACCGGTCGTCCACCAGAACTTCCATACACTCTCCGCAGTGAAATCCTGTATCAATCCATAAGTCCATTGACAGCAATCCATATCTGCCATTTTCACAGTTATAACCTAATCTTCCTTCTCTCATTACATGATTCTCCTTTCCAGATTTCTCCTTGTCTACCATCCACAGGGGCGTGCCACGCTCCTGTTCTTATCATCAAGGAAGAATTTACCATCGGAAACTCTCCGGCACTCCTCGTCTGTCCAGATACTCTTTTCTCGCCCGTTCCCGTTCTTCCTCTGTCGGAGCAGTTTTGAATTTTCCATACAGGTCACGCATGACCATCCTGTCTAATTTCTTCTCCAACCCCTGCTTGATTTCTTTTTCACAACTCTCATCTTCAACTAAGTGAAAGCGGAGCAACTGCATAAATAATTCCAGTGATATTTGCACATTTCCCATCTTATCCATCCTTTCCGTGACAGTACGTGACGGTATGTGACAGTCGTGACGGTTATTTTGATACCACCCCGCTGTCAAAAATACCGTCACAACCGTCACGTACTGTCACGCATTCTCTGTATTGTCTTTCCAGAGCCTTAATTTCCGTCCCTCATGGACACGCTCACTCCGAAAGAGAATCCCATGCTCTGCATACAACCGTCCTGCAAGAACATTCAGCTTTCTTGTAATAACATGAGGTTGAATGTCCACATTTATCAGTGCAACAAGTGCTGTTGGCGAGCCTTCCCAGTAAGGATTGTCCTTCATAACAAGCTCCGCAATCTCATCCAGTAACGGTTCTGGCGGTTCTTTCCATAATTCCGTCTCCGTCTTTTGCAAATCCCACAACAAGGTTTCTGTATTGCGGATAAGATACAGCTTCTGGTCTTGCTGATCTCTGCCCGATACTTCCAGTGTTGCGGCATTACCTGTCCGTTTTTCTTTCTGAAGAAGAAATGCCCCGTCTGCCGCCCCAAGCAGTCCGCTTGTTCCGGAAATCATGTCAAACTTATCATCCGCATTCTGTTTTCTTGTGTGGTGTATGAGCAGTAAGCAGAGTCCGTGAGCATCTGCAAAACTTTTCAGTCTTGCCATAATCTGATAATCATTTGCGTAACTGTAATTATCGCCGCCAACCTCACGCACTTTCTGAAGCGTATCAATGATAATCAGCTTCGTGTCCTTATGCTCTGCCACAAATCTTGCAAGCTGTTCATCCAGTCCATTTCCAAGCTGACTGGCAGAAACAGAGAAGTAAAGATTATCGGTACTTTCTGTCCCAAACATCCGGTACAGACGCTCCTGCAAGCGGCGGTAATCGTCCTCAAGTGCCAGATACAGCACCGTTCCTTTTCGGGTGGTATAATTCCAAAGCGGTGTACCTGTGCTGACATGGTAGGCAAGCTGTGCCATCAGAAAGCTCTTCCCCAGTTTGGGCGAACCTGCAAAGATATAAGTGCCGGGGTAGAGCAGACCGTCGATCAACGGCTGCTTACTCCGATACTGTGTGTCAAACAGTTCATTCATGGAGATTGTCTGGAGATAGGACGGGTCTGATCGCAACTGCATTTCTCTCTGCAATTCCTCAAAACTCTTGATATTTCCACCATTCTCGGATATACTACTTGTAGCGTTTTTATGAATTGACTGCTCCGTATCTGCGCCAACAGATACATCCGGGGCAGTCTTTTCTTTTTTATTTTCCATCCTCGTCCTCTCCTTTCAGACCGCCCAGAATAACAGCGATCAATTCAATGACATTCAGCAGTTCCTCATCCACACCGTTTTCTGCTTCAATCCGCTTCAATTCTGTGAGGACAGCGGAAAGTTCCGTTTTGAGTGCCTTGTATACTCTCGGATTGCCCTGCACCACTACATCCTGATTCAGACAACGGCGGTAGCAATATTCCTGCTTCGGCAGTCCCGATAAGGCAACTGCCTTGTTGATGAGTTCATTTTCTTCGGGCGATACCCGAAACCCTACTGTAATGTTTCTCCAACGGTTTTTGTTATCTCTGTTTTTAGCTGACATTTTCAATCTCTCCTTTTCCTAAATCGTCTAATCTATCTGCCATTTCCGTCTGTTTTGACGGGAACAGATGAGCGTACTGGTAAGTGATGTCAATGCTTTCATGCCCCACACGGTCTGCAATCGCCACCGCTGAAAATCCCATATCAATCAGCAAACTGATGTGGCTGTGCCGTAAATCATGGATACGGATTCGTTTTACTCCTGCGGCTTTCGCACCTCTGTCCATCTCGTGATGAAGATAACTCTTTGTGACCGTAAAGATTCGGTCTTTCTTCTTCAATCCGTAAAGCATCTGCAAATACTCCCGCATTTCTTCACAAAGGAACTTCGGCATTTTGATGATGCGGTTGCTTTTCTTTGTTTTCGGTGTGGTAATCACATCTTCTCCGTGTAACCGCTGATAGGACTTGTTGATTCTGACCGTTTCTTTCTCAAAATCGAAGTCGGCGGCGGTCAGTGCCAGTAGCTCTCCTTCTCGGATACCGCACCAGTAAAGCATTTCAAAAGCGTAAAAGGAAACTGGCTTGTCCATCATCTCAAATGAGAATTTCTTGTATTCTTCTTTCGTCCAGAACAGCATTTCCTTGTGTTCCTCACTTCCCATATTTCCTGCTTTGGCGGCAGGATTGGAACGCAGCTCATAATACCGCACCGCATGATTAAAGATAGCGGACAACTGATTGTGTAGCGTTTTCAGATAGGTCTGTGAGTATGGCTTTTTCTTTTCGTCCCGATAGGCAAGCATCTCATTCTGCCATGCGATAACCTCTTTTGTGGAAATCTCGCTGATTTTCATCTTGCCGAAATAAGGTAAAATCTTCGTGCGGATGATATGCTCCTTCGTCAGCCATGTGTTCTCCTTCAGACGGCTTTTCATATCCCGGATATACAGTTCGGTAAAGGCTTCAAAACTCATATCCATATCAGAGGAGTTCTGCAACTGGAACATTCGCTCCCATTCCTGTGCTTCTTTCTTGGTAGCAAAGCCACGCTTGCATTTCTGTTTACGCTCGCCTTTCCAGTTGACATATCTCGCCATCACATACCATGTTCCATTGCTCTCGTTCTTGAATACTGGCATTATTCATCCTCCTTTCCTTATTCCTGTCCTGCCTTGTAGGTCATAGTGGTATCCCCTTGGGGATTTCCTGCTCCGTAGAGCCTTTCATAGAAATATTGACGGTTTACCCGTCCTGAAATGGTAATAAAGCCTTTTGCTTTCAGTTCCTCATTCAACTTACGGATTAGCTTGTAAGCATACGGCTTTGATACGCTTAGTTCCTGTGCCACTTCTTCGGCACAAATAAATCTGTTTTTCATATAATCAACCCTTTCTTTCGTTTTTATTGCCGTTCTATCCGAATGAAGTTCCAGCAGGTATTCCCTGTTCGGCACTGTGCTGTCCCGATATATCGTAATATGTCAGGCGCTCGCTTGCTGTCTGGCAAGGTCTTTGCGGTTTATACTGTCGGACGGTCATTTTGTTTTCATTAAACCTATTTGTTTAATTTGAGCTTATTATACTAAGCATATTTGTTTGTGTCAAGTGGCTTTTCGGAAAATATTAAACTTTTTTGTTTTGTATTACCTTGACTTCTCCTAAGCATATCTGCTATACTCATTGTAAAATACATACAAGGAGTGGACACGTTATGGCGATTGGAGAGAGAATACATTTTTTCCGCATTCTGCGTGGGATGACACAAAAATATCTTGGTACGATTGTCGGCTTTCCTGAGCGAAGTGCCGATGTACGTTTAGCACAATACGAAACAGGAACAAGAAAACCGAAAGCGGAACTTACTGCTGCACTGGCACAGGCTCTGGATGTTTCCCCTCATGCCCTCGATGTGCCTGACATTGACAGCTATATCGGACTGATGCACACTTTGTTTACCCTTGAAGATTTGTACGGTCTGACTGTTAGTGAATCAGCAGACGGAGAAATCTGTCTGAAAGTCGATACTTCCAAAGGTAAAGACGCTCACGAACTCCGGAAAATGCTGTATGCCTGGAAAGAGCAGGCTGACAAGCTATCTTCTGAAGAGATCAGTAAAGACAAATACGATGAGTGGCGTTACCACTACCCGGAGTTTGATACTACGCAAACATGGGCAAAAGTCCCATCACAGGCACTTAGCGACGCTCTGGTCGAAATGTTCCAAGACCGACTCAAGCCAGATAAATAAGCACGACAAAAAGCCCTTAGCTATGAGTTTTTACCCACAGCTAAGGCTTTTTAGATAAATATGGATTTATTTGTTGCACAACCACCTGTCAATCATTCTCTAACCCTAAAACCACTGGATTACAAGAATAATGGCTCTCATGCAACTGTTATCAATTTGTTATCAAAAGACTTTTAAAAGTGCTGCAAACCCGCATAAACGCTGGGTTTACTAAGCATTTTTGTCTACTCAAACTCAATCGTTCCAGGCGGCTTACTTGTAAGATCATAGAATACGCGGTTTACACCCTTAACCTCATTAATAATGCGGTTCATCACCTTATTAAGTACTGCATAAGGAATCTCAGCAGACTCCGCAGTCATAAAGTCAATGGTCTTAACGGCGCGGAGCGCCACTGCATAATCGTATGTTCTGAAGTCTCCCATTACACCTACACTTCGCATATTTGTAAGGGCTGCAAAGTACTGGTTCGGCATCCAGGACGGATCTTCTCCGTGTTCTTTTTTGTAGTCGGCGGCTGCATTGTCGACTTCTTCACGGTAGATGTAGTCTGCATCCTGTACGATGCGTACTTTTTCCTCGGTGACTTCACCGATGATACGGATTCCAAGTCCCGGGCCCGGGAATGGCTGACGGAATACCAGTCTTTCCGGAATTCCAAGCTCAAGGCCAGCTTTACGGACCTCATCTTTGAACAGGTCACGAAGCGGCTCAATGATTTCTTTGAAATCAACGAAATCCGGAAGTCCTCCTACGTTGTGGTGGGATTTGATCACTGCGGATTCTCCGCCGAGACCACTCTCTACAACGTCCGGATAAATGGTTCCCTGTGCAAGGAAATCCACAGCACCGATCTTCTTGGCTTCCTCCTCGAAGATACGGATAAATTCCTCACCGATGATCTTACGCTTCGCTTCAGGCTCTGTAACACCGGCAAGCTTGTCGTAATATCTCTGCTGTGCGTTCACGCGGATAAAGTTCAGATCAAACTGACCATTCGGTCCGAATACACCTTCAACCTCATCACCTTCATCCTTACGAAGAAGGCCATGATCTACAAATACGCAAGTAAGCTGCTTACCGATCGCTCTGGAAAGAAGTCCTGCTGCCACGGAGGAATCTACACCACCTGACAGGGCAAGGAGAACTTTTCCATCACCGACTTTCTCGCGGATCTCTTTGATCGTATGTTCAACAAAGGCATCCATCTTCCAGTCTCCGGCACATTCGCAGACACCAAGTACGAAGTTGGACAGCATTGTCTTTCCTTCTACTGTGTGCAGTACTTCCGGATGGAACTGAATCGCATACAGTTTCTTCTCTTCATTCTGTGCAGTTGCTACCGGACAGTCTGCAGTATGTGCAGCGATCTCAAATCCCGGTGCAGTCTGGGAAATATAGTCTGTATGGCTCATCCAGCAGATTGTTTTGTCGGATACATTTTTGAAGATCCTGGAATCTTTCTTATCGATGAGAAGCTCTGTCTTACCGTATTCGCTGACATCTGCCTTCTCAACTTTTCCGCCAAGGACATGCATCATAAGCTGTGCTCCATAGCAAAGTCCAAGTACCGGAATACCAAGCTCAAATAATTCCTTCTGGTAAGTCGGTGAATCTGCCTCATAGCAGCTGTTTGGTCCGCCGGTAAGGATGATTCCCTTAGGATTCATCGCTTTAATCTTCTCAAGATCTGTCTTGTAAGAATAAATTTCGCAATATACATTGCATTCTCTGACACGTCTTGCAACCAGCTGATTGTACTGACCGCCAAAATCAATGACAATAACTAATTCTCTTTTCAAGGCTTTCCTCCTGTTATTTATAACATCTTTAGAATCTGTTACTCATTATAAATGAGTACATGCACTTTTACAATGCTAATTTTATCTCCCGCCGGAATTTTTATTTTCCGGAAAAATTTTTCACTGCTTTTTTTGCCTGCTCATCCCAGTAAGCGCAGTCATTTCTTCCAATTACCTCCGATGTAAACGGAGTACCGTCATTCTTCTTATAATGTCTGGTCGCCCGGAAAACATATTTCGCACCGACATAAACGATCGGTACGTTGAAAAATACGATCAGAATATTTCCAAGATCAGAAAATGCCCAGAGATTTCCAAGCTCCAGTCCTGCGATATTACAGAGGATACCAAATGCGGCAACAAAAAGACCGATACAGCGTACAAAATTAATACAGATCTTATCCTTGCGGATACGGTTTGCTGCGATTTCCGAAAAGCTGATCATTCCAAGCAGACAGGTAAATGCAAACAGGCAGAAACATAAGGTTACAAGAAATGTAACGATCCCGTTCATTGCAGTTCCCGGAGTCAGCACAGCAATGGACTCCGTATATTTTGGAAGTTTATCAAGAGCCTGCCAGCTTTCCGCATCTGCTCCCGTCCAGCAATGTGCCATAACTACCACAAATCCGGTAAGTGTACAGATCACAATGGTATCAAGAAAAACTCCCAGAGAAGCGATCACACCCTGCTCACATGGATGCTTTGCGTCAGCTGCTGCCGCTGACATGGTGATCGTTCCCTGACCAGCCTCATTGGACATCAGGCCTCGTTTTACGCCCTGTGCAAGAACCGTTCCAAAAACACCTCCAAAAAATGCATCCGGCTTAAAGGCTCCTGCAAACACGCTTCCGAAGAAATACGGAATACGGGTAAAATTCAATATGATAAGAAGTAACACTACTACCATATAGAGCACCGCCATCACCGGCACCATCATATCTGTCCATTTGGATACTTTTTTGATTCCGCCAAATGCGATAGCTGCTGTGAGGATTACGATCAGCGTACCTACTATATAATAGAAGGCTGATCCGCTTGGAATGGTTTTTCCGGTTACGATCTCTGCCATGCGTCCTACTGATGAAACAACGTTAAAGCCCTGTGCCGGCAGACAGCAAAGCGCATACAGAATATACAATACCGAAAGAAAAACACCGATCCATACCTTATTTCCAAGAAGCTTTCTCCCATAAAAAGGAAGACCTCCTACGAACTCATCGTCCTTCTTCTCCTTGAAAATCTGAGCAAGGACACCCTCCATGTATGCAACTGCCATCCCGAAAAACGCAGATATCCACATCCAGAACAGGGCCCCCGGTCCACCCACTGCAATAGCACCTGTTACGCCCAGGATATTTCCCGGTCCTACACGCATAGCTGAACTCAGGAAAAACGATGCAAGCGGCGAAATTCCTGTTTCCACAACACGTTTCTCCGTCATGGTTCGGATTCCTTTTTAAAAGTAAGTCACCTGCATAAAACCGATCCTGAAACTGAAAAAAATCCCGGACCCAAGAAGTAATATGATCGCAAAGGATATATTTCCCAGAATCGGGATACTGCTGTACCAGTCAAAATTTGTGGGGAACTCCCACAAAAAATCAGACAGTGGACCGATAAAGCTGAACACTCCATTGATTGCCTCAAATACTCTCTCCATAGCCATCTCCTCCCTTTTTATCTGAATACCTCAGAATTGAACCATTTTCCGGATATTACGTTTTCCGCCGGACATAAAATATAGATATATTCATTTATACCCCTACGAAAAATTTCCGCATCTGTTCATATGACGTTGTGTACCACATCCATCATCGTTCATTTCCCCTCCGGATTTTTATGCTATGATTTATTATACCGTATCGGCTTAGAAAAGTCTTATTTATTTTCACTATTTTTGTATAAATTTCAGAATTTTCTATTCTTACAAGCCCCACCGACTGCTATTGCTTTTCGCACCCCCCGCAGGGGACTTACTTGATTCGGTTAAATCACAGATTCGTCGCAACAAACACAGAGAGATTTTATAAGACTTTATAAGATATTTAGATTTTCCTCACAGATTTTTAAAACGCTTCTCACAGTTCCATCACATTTTGACGGTATATTATTAAACAAATAAAGCACATAGCTTTTTCATCTTATAGATCATTACTTATTTTTCTTTTCATACTCTGCCGGGTTCCTTCCAAGACCCGGCCCTCCTTTTTTCTGAGGTACTTTTCCCAAACAAGAATCCATCAACTTTATAACATCTTTTAACATCTTTTTATCAACTCTCATATATCTTTCTGATCTTATCCAAATACTCTGTCTGTCAGAATGGCGTTGTGACGTAATTTTTTCTCTTGGAACTCACTGACAAATTTACATAGAATCTTTATCAAACGTTCTGCCTGCGGCTCAGTACAAATATTTTGAAGCATAGACACTTTCAACCAAAAGCTGAAATGTCTGTATAATCATAATACCTCTGTTGCATACAGAATCCCTTTTGGTGCTTATCAAAAATGATATTTTTCAAGCTGTCATCTTCTTCAATCATTTCTTCTGCTTCTTCCATTGGAATTTCTTCCTCAAAAGCAAGAATAGCTTTATTTATTTCGTCAATGTCTCTGTAAATGCCTCTTCGTTCTGCTTCAATGCCGTAAATATCAGCCATTGCAGAACAAATATCTTCACCAGTAATTACGTGATTTTCGTCTGTGTGTCTCATAAGATATTGATACACAAGAAATGGCTTCATCTTCTGATTTTTTCTTTTTTTCCCATGTCCCGAACCTTCAAATTCTTTTGTCATAATCTAACCTCAAACATTTTTCTTTTATTTTAACCATTCCAAAAGCAAAGAAAAAAGAGTGGGCGCCCACTCTCATTCAATTTTTATATTTTCAATTCCATGTCTTAAAATAATATTTATCAATTCATTCCTTGAATAATTGCCGTCTGCGGCAAGTTGGTCTAAAGATGCTAAAATATCTTCCTTCAATCTGACTGTGATAACCCTGCTGCCATCTTCGCCATGCTTTGTTCGTTTTTCATATCGTATCACTCCTCAATCTGTATTCGATTATAGAGAGTTCAATGACTGTTTTATATATTACGAATAAATATCTATTTACAACACGATCAATTGTAAAAAAATGGACAGCATGATACTATTAAAGAAAAAGATTTAGGGAGGAAAATGAGTATGAAGAGATTAAAAAAAAACATCAATAATATTATTGATGTGCATGTTACTAAGTGTGATTGTAATGCCAGTTTCAGCAAGTGCGGCAAAGCTGAACAAAAAGAGTATTTCCCTTAATGTTGGAAAAACTTACACTTTGAAAGTAACAGGAACAAAGGGGAAAATTACTTGGACAAGCAGTAAAAAAAGTGTAGCAACAGTATCCTCAAAAGGCATTGTAAAGGCTAAGAAAAAGGGAACTGCGGTAATTACTGCGAAATATGGAAAAAACAAAAAACTTACCTGCAAAGTTACTGTTAAGCAGCCAGTAAAAAGCATAAAGCTGAATAAAACATCAGCTACACTTAAAAAGGGAAGTTCTCTTACTTTAAAGGCAGCAGTAGCACCAAGCAGCGCTAACAATAAAACAGTTACTTGGAGTTCAAGCAATAAAAAAGTAGCAACAGTATCTTCTAAAGGTGTTGTGAAAACTGTTGGAAATGGAACTGCCACAATTACAGTGAAAGCGAAAGATGGAAGTGGGAAGAAAGCAACTTGTAAAATTACGGTAGGAACAACGAATACACCATCTAATAACACTCCAACTCATACGTCTATTATTGGAGTAAAGCTGAATTTAGGTATGATAAATGTTGTCTATGGAAATCATGAATTACATACCAAAATTGATCTGACAGGAGACGGAAATGCAGATCAGCTTGATATCCAAGCCACAGGAACTGGATGGTCTGATAATAAATTTAATGGCACGTTATCAATATCTGTAAATGGAAAAAATGCACAGAAGTTTGCATTATTGAGTGATAATGTTTGTATTTCCTATATAGCATTAAAAAATAATATTCAGATAATACGAGTTCAAAGTGGTTATTCATATTCCGAAGATGATTTCTTTATTCAATATAATAAGGCAACTAATAAATTTCAAACAGTATTTAAATGAAAAAATTTGGGGTGGTTTTTTCACATGCTTACACCACACTTGATGATATTGCATTTAATGGAAATAATACGATCAAAATAAAATACTTAATTCAACCATATCTTACAGGCGCAGTTAATGTGGAATATACTTATGTGTATTCAAATGGTATATTTAAAAGAGTGTCTGATACAGTCGCTGCAACTTCTTTATATTACAAAGACAAGAGTAAATTAACCTCAGAGTATTATCAGGATGGTTACCAAAATTATTTTTATGACAACAAATTTGTAGCAATGAAAAATCTTGTTTTTTTATAGTTCTCCAAGTGGGAAAACTAACTTTACTCTAAAAAAAGGTGCTGTTGCTACTTTAGAGGGATTTTGTTCAAAAGACAATAATAACTATATGATTTTCAAATACAATGGGCAGAGAGGATATATCAAGTTAGGTGGCAATCAGAAAGATTCTTTTTACGGAGTTTCCAAAAGGATGGTAGGTTAGTAAAATTTAAGATTGCGAACTATGGAGGGAGCTTTTCGGCTCCCTTTTATAGTTGTAAGAATAATGTTAGATCACTCAGACGAAAAGACAATATTAAAATACTATTGTTTTGACACGCATACAGAAATTGAAAAGATGAATCTTATGGAAAATGCTTTAAAGATATCTTGAATACACTGTATTCAAGTTGGAATTTACTTTAAAAGATGTTAGAAAGTTATTTGGAGATATGCACAAGAGCCCACAACCCCGCATAAACACTGAGTTTTTCTACACGAAAAAACACCGTCCCCGCAGCTCTATAATCTGCAAAAACAGTGCCTTTAAGTGCGTCTTCAGGGGTTCGAACCCTGGACACCCTGATTAAGAGTCAGGTGCTCTACCAACTGAGCTAAAGGACGACCTTATTTAATTGTTTGTCTTTCGTTTTTTGTTTCGTTCGTTCCTCAAGACATGTTGTATTATACGTTATGATTTGAAGAAAG
>ENA-OQBD01000723-OQBD01000723.1-human-gut-metagenome-genome-assembly--contig:-NODE-723-length-17035-cov-3.165898_pt1 | contig 17035 bp, 14 predicted proteins | sample MGYA00242742_ERZ504543 | MGnify/ENA primary metagenome ERZ504543 (study PRJEB26092, sample SAMD00036239) | human gut metagenome | host: Homo sapiens | study: EMG produced TPA metagenomics assembly of...
GATACACAGAGAGGCGTACCGGGAAACTTCTATAAGGCCTTGGAAACCCTGCGTAAGATACAGGAGAATTTCGGAGATGACGGCAAAGTCTTAAAAAATATAGCAACCGTTATCACGAAATACAATATAGACCAGATAGAAGACTTCATGACTTGGGTATACGGACGTTTCCGTACCTCCACGCATACGATTGAGGCTGCCAGAGGCATGACCCGTGACGATGGCGTGAAAATCCCTAACCGAGTCAACGCTACGCAAAATACAAGATGACATATCCCCTATCTATTCTGCTTATGCGGATCGGATGGTAGCGGATACCACCGGCTTAAGGAAACCGATCACACGCTTCTTCTATCTCGGCCTTATACGTACCTTATATAATGTGCGTGCCAGCAACATAGATCACCCGACCCCTTGGGGGATGGATTGTACGGCCGGAGAGACTACCTTGGTAATCGACTACGACGGACGTTTTCGTGCCTGCGAGCTACGGGAACCGCTCGGAAATATAAAAGAGTATGGTTGCGATATAAGTAAAGTGATGAATAGCGAAGCGATGAAACAGGAAATAGCCGCTATCGGACATGGGTATAAAGCCAACTGTTGGTGTACGCACGGCTGCTGGATCACCTCATCCGTCATTTTCAATCCACGTAAGATGATTCGCTCCGTATATAAAGGATACCGGGAAACGAAACGATTGAATCATCCCCTAGCCATCAATGAGCAGAAACTACAAACGATGGAAGCCAAATACCATCTGGACATCGAGCGTTTGCGTCAACTGAATATCCGGTAAACAAGACCCTCATAGCCCATAAATAAACGTAGCATGAAAATACTATTAGTAACCAGAGGCTCACAAGGCGACGTCCTTCCTTATTTGGCCATAGCGGCCGAATTGGAAAGACGTGGCCATGAGGTGACCATCAATCTCCCTCAAATATTCGAGGAGACCGTTAAACCCTACGGATTTAAATACGTATTGCAGCAGTTTGACGATATCGGCGGCATGATCGATAGCGCAGCGCAAAACTCACATAAATTCCGGCCATTCCTTAAATGGATGAGGAACGTGATCGATAAACAGTTCGATCAATTGATTCCCCTACTAAAAGAGCATGATATTTTAGTATCGACCAACTCGGAATTTGCTGTCGCAAGTATCGCCGAGTATTGCAAGAAGCCCTTGATACGTACCGCCTACGCCCCGTTCTTGCCGGGTAAGAAGATTCCCCCGGCCGTATTGCCATTTCCCAAACCCAACCCGATCATCACCCCTGCCATCTTATGGAAGTTGATGAACCGGATGACCAATTTCATGGTCAAAGACACGATCAACAAGAACCGGGCTAAATACGGACTCGCACCGATTCGTAATTTTGGTTATCATGCGGGAGAGCGTTCATATAATTACTTGCTTTTCAGCCAGCACCTAGGAAACATAGATCCGGACTGGACGTTCAAATGGTCGATCGGAGGCTATTGCTTCAATGACACTTTTCAATATGATGAGAAGGCTTACGAGGAAATGATATCATTCGTCGACAGCGCTCAAAGCCCTATTATCTTTTTTACCCTCGGGAGTTGTAGTTCCAAGGATGGTAACCGTTTTAGCAAAGCCTTGGTCGATATTTGCAAGAAACATGATTATCGGCTCATCATCGATTCCGGTTGGGCAAAGACAGGAATCACCTTACAAGCGGATAAACATTTATTCTTAATGAAGCAGCCGGTTCCGCATAATTTGATATTTCCGCACTGCGACGGCGTTATCCATCATGGAGGTTGCGGCACGACCCATAGCGTAGGAAGGGCGGGAAAGCCCCAATTAATCACTCCGTTGATTATCGATCAACCCTATTGGTCCTATCGAATCCACCAATTAGGGTTAGGGCCGGAAGGGCTTAAGATAGCGAAAGCGAGCGAGCAGGAGATCGAACGCAAGGTTTGTGATCTGGTCACCAATCCGCTTTATAAGAAAAATGCCGCTCATATAGGCGAGATGATCCAAAAAGAGGGAGGTATAAAGAATATATGCGACTCTATCGAAAGATTTCAATGAGGCATAAGTTCCTATTAGATTTTATTACATGTTACAAAACACAATTTAGCACTTAAACTATTGACAAATAATAGTAACTCCGTATATTTGCATCGTGGTTTTTTCATAATAGTATTAGATTTAAGGTTAACAAAGTTTGGTTAGGGCTTGTCGTGAGACAGGCTTTAATTGTTTTATAAGGTCTGCTTCCCGCAAAGCCCTTCGATTACATCAGAATAATCCGATGCGTCAATAAAGTTGATATCTTGTCTTTTAAGATCTTCCCATTAATCGGTTTCGCCGTATAGGCATCAAATCCACTATTAATGATCCGTTGCTCATCTTGGGCGAAAGCATAAGCCGTCACCGCGATAATAGGCACGCTAGCAGAAACCTTACGAATCTCTGCGGTAGCCTCGTATCCATCCATGACCGGCATCTTTATATCCATCAAGATCAACTGAGGTTTGTGCTGATAAAATAGCTCCACAGCCTCCTTTCCATTCCATGCATGAATCAATTTATATTCAGGCTTCAATATAGACTCAAACAGGCGATAATTACTGGAATTGTCCTCAGCGATCAAGATCGTAACCTCACTTCGGGCGATCTTCTCCAAAGTAACAGGCTTCTGCTCTTCACTAGGAAATAATTCTTTCTTCGGCTGAAAAGGCAATGTAAACCAGAACTTAGAGCCTTTCCCTTCCATAGAATCAACCCCGATCGTTCCTTTCATCTGGGTAACAATCATCTCACAGATGCTTAAACCCAATCCTGTTCCTTGAGCGAAAGTGTTCAGTTTCACAAAACGTCCGAAAATATCTTTCCGTTTATTCTCCGGGATTCCGCAGCCCGTATCCTCTACATAGAACCACAACGTATTATCATCCCGCAGTTTATAGCCAAATGAGATCAATCCTGCCTGCGTAAATTTCATGGCATTGTTCAACAGATTGATCATCAGTTGGGACAGACGATTTCGATCCGTATAAATCACGCAAGGCTCCAGATAATCCTTAAATGAGATCTGTACATCCGGATTCTTATTCTTCAAATGAGCCGATTGCTCCAAATCCCTCAATACAGCGTTAATATCCACATAGTCATAAGTAAACTCCAAGGTACCCGCCTCAATTTTTGACAAATCCAAGATATCGTTTATCAACTGCAACAATAGGGAATTATTATTCTCGATAATATCAGCGAATTCCTTCTTATCCTCAAGGTTATCGGTCGAGGCGAGGATATTAGAGAAACCTACGATCGCATTCAACGGTGTACGTATCTCATGGCTCATATTAGCTAAAAACGCAGATTTCAATTTATTCGACTCCTCCGCCTTATCCCTAGCCATTCGAAGGTCATGTTCCAATTGCTTACGCTCGGTAATAGATATCGTAGACCCGATCAACGCTTTCGGTTTACCGGAAGCATCATATTCGACCATTACCTGTATCTCCTCCCACTCATGGCGATCTTCTCCCGGAATCAACCGCTCCAGACAATATTCTTTTCGTACTTTCTTTATTTTCCCATTACACAAATCATCGAAAGCCTTTTCCACGCAAGCCCTGAAAGACGGGTGTATCTTGCTGAAATATTCCTTCAACGAAACCTCATGGGTATGCACCTCTGCTGTCTCTATATTATCTCCCGGATGTACTTTCGACTCATAGATAATCTTCTCTTCAGCCAGATTATATCGCCACGGTAAAAGATCTGCCGCCTCTAACGCCATAGCCAGCTTATGATTCATGGCTTTCAAATGCGTCTGGAATTTATGGATATCCGTAATATCAATAAAAAATCGCATCAACCACATTCTCTTCCGAGGTAGGCATGATGATAAATCGTATAGTAAAGCCCTGTCGGCTCAAAATAATACTCACAAGTAAAGGATTTCCCACTCTCCAGAACTGTAGGTACAGCCCGATAGAAGCAAAGGATAACTTCCCCCAATTAAATTTAGCGATCTCTTTTCCATGCTTATTTTACCACGAAATTCTTTAGGAGCGTACTTTTTTTTCCTCGAAAGCATGGTTTACATCCAAAACCTGCACATCGATTTGCGTACCTTCCCGAATCAGCCGCTGCCGTATATAAGGCAATGCATATTATTAAATAAATCACGGTAACGGATAATAGCCTCAACTCCACTTCCTTCATCTTTTGCTTAGAACGATACACGTAATGCCACGCTAAAAACACGACTACCAGAAAGAATATCAGAAAGCCTAACAGTTGCATCCAATATTTTTCCAAGAAAGAGGGAGGCGCATTCAAGTAGATCGCATCACGCGGGAAATTATCTTCATTAGATATCGCACTTATCAACGAAACATAATTCAAGTATTTATGAGGATCATCCACCGTTGAAACCGGGATCTTGCCCATATCTTCACCGTTATAAACTTGTTGTAGCAAGGGGATTAGAGCAGTCTCAATCGTTTTAGCGCTATTATAATATCCACCAATCGTATATCCTTCTTCCACACCCATATCATATAAAGAAAAAACAGGATGCCTAGAAATACCGTTTATACCTTGATATAAAGTACTATATAATAACGAGTGATTCAAGAAAGGTTTCTCGGTAATCCACGAGTAATACATCACGGCTGTCGCTCGATGCGGATCTTTCTCCGACAGAACCGCCAATAAACTATCCATGGAGCAAGAACCCTCCGTATAAAAATCCACTTTCCCCTCAGGGAAAGAAGTTTCCATATGTTTCTCCATCTCATCCCGGAGCCATGTGGAAACATAACGTCTGTCGGATATGAAAATCAGACGTTTCAAACCCGGGGATTAATTCCTTCACCAAGTCGATCGAACCTTTAACATAATAAGGGATAACCAATCCCGTAGCGTTATACCCCTTAACCGCCTCTTGTAAAGGAATCACCCTATCAGAGGAATGCCTCTGATTAAAATAACATTCATTTTCTGCCATTTCCCCCGTCTCCGAACAGACCAGAGTGGGAATATCCCCCCATTTCTCCCGGATCTTATCCCGCATAAAAGCCCATCCATTTACGCCTAAGTAGATAATTCCATCCGGCTTCTTCTTGTTAGCTTCAAAGAAGACCTCTTGTTTCTCTTTTAATTTCTCTGGCGTATCAACCAACATCACGCTTATATGATCTATCCGGAGAGTGTACTCCTCCGGGGTAGCGAACTTCGAGATCATGTTTAATAAATTACCAGACCAACGTTCGCCATCCACATATGAATTTATCACCAATACATACGATTCCTCCTTGACCGGATATGAAGAACTCCCATAAGCCGGAGTCGGCATACCGGCTATCAAGCATAAAATCAATCCAAAATAAAGTATTATTGCCTTTAAATTTATAATATTTCGTATCATTCCCTACATTCCTCTATTGCAGTTGTAAAGACAAAGATATTCCTTAATTATCAACTAATCTTATCAAACTAGTTTTTTATCAAGTTTTGGTGTCAAATTCACGTTTCTTACAAACTAAAGGCTTTTTTAATCGGGATTATTCGGTTATTTACCGATACTCGTATAGAAATCAGCGGTATTTACTTGTGTATAGAATGACGAACCCGTACATTTGATAAAAAACAAAAAAATTGAACTTATGGATATGAAAGATTATGACATCAATTTTAAAGAGAAGAGGACAAACGGGTATCTGATCGCTACCTTATTTATCATTGTCGGTATATTATTTTTACTGCGGAATCTAGGAATGATAGATCCATCCTTATTTGACTTGCTTGTATCTTGGCCGATGCTGCTTGTCGTGTCGGGCATCTTTACGATTTTCCACCGTAATCCGGTAGGAGGTATGCTCCTCGTGGGCGTGGGAGTCTATTTCCTTTTCCCGCAGTTAAATTGGATCACGAACGATTTTTTACGTGTATATTGGCCGTTAGGATTAATCCTGTTAGGATTGGTCATCATGCTGAAGCGGAAAGATTCTATCCGCACGAAAAAGCATAAACGTCCCTTTAACCATCCCCCTTTCGGGCACAGAAAGCCTAACGATGAGATCAACTACGAGACAGATAACGGTTTCGTATCGGTTGACACCACTTTCAACTCGGTAAGGCACATCGTACTGGACCCCGTATTCAAGGGGGGCGGACATAGACGTATCTTTCGGCAACGTGATTCTTGATCTTAAAAAAAATCAACATTAGAGGCTGATGAAACCATCATAAACATAGATAGCTCCTTCAGCGGCGTAGTAATATACGTTCCTAAAGGATGGCTGGTTCATCTAAAGGTTGGTTCTTTCTTGGCAGGATGCCAAGATATGAGGGAACTGACAGAAGCAACCGACATGACGCATACACTATACATATGTGGAGACTTGTCGTTCAGCGGCCTTGAACTAAGAGACTAAACTCATCATGCAAGAACATCCTATTACAACATCCATATTACATAAAGGGCTGGGAAGCCTATTACTACTTTTAGCCATAGCGATCCAATGCGCATTATTAACTCTTTATGGCGATCTTCCGTTGAGCATCACTTTGGTCGATAGCCTACTTTCCATCGCATTGTTCGCCGTAGCGGGATATTATCTTTGGTATGTACAATGTACGTTACATATCATGCAAGCACGAGTGGCTTTCGCCGTACTCGTACAAATCGCTTGCATAGCCGGATGCTCGATCTTGCTACAAATATTCGGATTGGAAGATTGGGAGGAATTCTCGATCACGATTCCTGTTCGATTCCTGTTCGGCCTAATGGCATGGATCATTCTATCCCAATGGTATGCCAGTCGGGAAAGAAAGAGTGAGGCGGAACCTATCGTGAGACAAATGGAGGAAAAGACGGCCCCTCCCCCGACTACCGTTCCGGAGGAGATTCTAGATCGTATATCCGTAAAAGACGGGGCACGTATTCATATCATCCCGATAAAAGAGATATTCTATTTGCAAGCATGTGGCGACTATGTGACCTTATTCACCACTTCCGGTCAGCACGTAAAGGAGCAAACCATGAAGTATTTCGAGCGAAGCCTTCCTTCTCCGGAGTTCGTTCGTATACACCGCTCTTATATCGTTAATACGGAACAGATATTGCGAGTAGAACTATTCGGAAAAGAAACCTATCAAGTACGATTAAAGGATGGAACCTATCTTCGTGCCAGTAGCGCTGGCTATAAGCTACTCAAAGAACGTCTTTCCCTTTAGCAGTCCTATGAAAGGGATCTAATCATCGTTAAAATTAGAAGATTTTGATTGTAATATATAGAGCTTTATGTTGTGTAACACTTTTTAGCAAGCATCGACATGTTACTTAACATATATTAGTTGCAAAAGACTTGACAAATGGTCTTGACGAACGTATCTTTGCATCGTGGTTTTTTCATAATAGTATTAGATTTAAGGTTAACAAAGTTTGGTTAGGGCTTGTCGTGAGACAGGCTTTAATTGTTTATAGAGGTTTGCTTCCCTAGATTTACATATAACTATAAAAAAACGGCCACCCTAAAAAGAGGCGGCCGTAATTATTCTTAATGAAAGAACCTACTCTTTGACAATCCTTGTAACTTCCAAATCAAAGATCAAAGTCGTATAAGGCTTTATTATGACACTTCCCGAAGCACTCCTTCCAGCCGAACCGTATCCCATCTGTTGAGGAATCCAAATCTCCCAACGATCTCCTGGGTGCATATTCTGTAACGCTGTAGCAAAACCATCTACCATCTCAGAAACAGTAAGCTCGGCAGGGGCACCTGCCTCAAACGATTTATCATCAAAAACCGTTCCATCAATAAACGTCCCTTTATAATAACATTCCACCTTGCTCGTATAATAAATCGGCTCCTTACTCTCTCCTGTCTTCAAGACCTTGTAAAGGATAAATCCGGCATTACTTTGAGAACTCAATTGCTCGAAACCCGGAACCAGCATCTGGGCTTGAAAAGCCTCCTCATTCTGGACCTTCCAAACCTCATCCACCTCTAGTGCCTCATCATCATCCCCACAAGAGGTGATCATGAGCACGCAAAAACAACATCAACGCGATATGCCAGTACTTCTTCATTCGTTTACTCTATTACCTTTTTCAATAAATTCTTCATGCTCACCTTCTCCGTAATAATATCGTGAAGCTTATCGATGCTTACGCGCTCTTGCTCCATCGTGTCACGGAAACGGATCGTTACGCAATTATCCTTCAAGGTGTCATGGTCTACCGTAATACAATACGGGGTACCGATCGCATCTTGACGGCGATAACGCTTACCAATAGAATCCTTCTCGTCGTATTGGCAACGGAAGTCGAAACGCAACATATTTATAATCTCCTCAGCTTTCTCGGGCAGGCCATCTTTCTTCACCAATGGCAATACGGCCAACTTGATCGGAGCCAAGGCTGCGGGCAACTTCAATACCACACGGCTCTCGCCATTCGCCAACGTCTCCTCGCAGTAAGAACCCGCCATGATGCTCAAGAACACACGGTCTACACCGATCGAGGTCTCGATTACATACGGAGTGTAACTCTGGTTCAACTCCGGATCGAAATATTGGATCTTTTTACCGGAAAACTTCTCATGCTGACTCAAGTCGAAATTCGTACGGCTATGTATACCCTCCACTTCCTTGAATCCGAACGGCATCTCGAACTCGATATCCGTAGCGGCGTTAGCGTAGTGAGCCAACTTCTCATGATCGTGATAACGATACTTCTGATCTCCCAAGCCAAGAGCTTGATGCCATTTTAAGCGAGTAGACTTCCATTTCTTGAACCACTCGATCTCCTCACCCGGACGAACGAAGAATTGCATCTCCATTTGCTCGAACTCGCGCATACGGAAGATAAACTGACGAGCCACGATCTCATTACGGAACGCCTTACCGATCTGGGCGATACCGAACGGGATCTTCATACGGCCAGTCTTCTGCACATTCAAGAAGTTCACGAAAATACCTTGAGCCGTCTCCGGACGAAGATAAATCTTAGTCGCTCCATCAGCGGTAGAACCCATATCCGTAGAGAACATCAAGTTAAACTGGCGAACCTCCGTCCAGTTACGAGTTCCGGAAATCGGGCAAACGATCTCGCAATCCAAGATCAATTGGCGAAGATCCTCGAAGTTAGACTCGTTCATCGCCTTACTATAACGCTCATGAATCTCATTCCATTTCGCTTGATGCTCCAATACACGAGGATTCGTCTCACGGAATTTAGCCTCATCGAAAGCGTCACCGAATTTCTTTGCGGCTTTCGCCACTTCCTTATTTATTTTCTCCTCGATCTTGCCCAAATGGTCCTCGATCAAAACGTCCGCACGGTAACGTTTCTTCGAGTCCTTGTTATCGATCAACGGATCATTAAAAGCGTCAACATGGCCGGAAGCTTTCCAGATAGTAGGGTGCATAAAAATAGCGGAATCAATACCCACTACATTCTCATGCAGCAAAGTCATGCTATCCCACCAATATTTCTTTATATTATTCTTTAACTCAACACCATACTGGCCATAATCGTATACCGCTCCCAAACCGTCATAAATCTCTGAGGAGGGAAATACGAAACCATACTCCTTACAGTGTGAAACTAATTTCTTAAATACATCTTCTTGTGCCATAATCTAATAATTTGCCAATTTTGTTAATATGCCAATGTGCCAATGATAAGTCCATCGGAGACCCGCCTGAGTGACACATTAGCACATGGTCTCCTTTATGCGGCTACAAAGTAAATGATTTTTTCCGTAACTATAGAAAGTTTTGTATATTTACGACGTAAATCGTTAGTGTTTGCGCAAACAGTATAATTTAAACAAGATAATACCATGAAATCAGAAGAAATCTCACGCCGCTCGTTCCTTAAGCGAGCGCTAGCCTTATCGGCAGTATCAGCCATCCCGTCGTTCTGGACACCCGCCCACGGACGTGTTCTACCTACTTCCCCGCTAATCAGCGCTAATGACCGGGTAAATATAGCGTTCATCGGCATCGGACAACGAGGGGGCGAGATCGCCAAGGAATTGTATAACACAGGTCTGTGTAACGTGGTAGCTCTCTGCGACGTGGACATGGGAGCCCCTCACACGCAAGAGATTATCAACATGTTCCCGAAAGCGGCCCGTTTTCAGGACTTCCGCACGATGTTCGACCGGATGGCGGACAAGATCGATGCCGTAAGCGTAGGCGTGCCGGATCATTCCCACTTCCCGATCACGATCGAGGCGATGGCGCACGGCAAACATGTATATGTAGAGAAACCGATGGCCCGCACGTTCCAAGAAATAGAGATCATGATGCGTGGAGCGAAGAAATACGGCGTTGTCACCCAAATGGGTAACCAAGGACATTCCGAGGCGAACTATTTCCAATTCAAGGCATGGAAAGAGGCCGGTATTATCAAGGATGTTACCGCCATTACCGCCCATATGAATAATCCGCGTCGCTGGCACGGATGGAACCCGAATATTAGGCATATGCCTATGGGAGAACCGGTTCCCGAGACGATGGATTGGGACACATGGATCGGCGTAGCTCAATATCATGATTACAACCATGACTACCATTTGGGACAATGGCGTTGTTGGTACGACTTCGGAATGGGTGTCTTAGGAGACTGGGGAGCGCATATTTTGGATACGGCACATGAATTCCTAGATTTAGGATTGCCTACAGAAATAAATCCGCTTTATTTGAAAGACCATAACCCGTTCTTCTTCCCGATGTCATCCACCCTTCTGTTTAAATTCCCGGAAAGAGGGAATATGCCGGCCGTGGATATCACTTGGTACGATGGACTGGACAATATCCCCGCCGTACCGGAAGGTTATGGTGTCTCGGAGCTCGACCCGAATATCCCGACCGTAGCCGGAGGGAAGATACAACCGGCGAAGTTGAACCCGGGCAAGGAAATCTACTCGAAAGAATTAACCTTCAAGGGTGGTTCTCATGGAAGTACCTTATCTATCATCCCGGATGAGAAAGCGAAAGAGATGGAATCCCGCTTACCGGAAGTGCCGAAAAGCCCGTCTAACCATTTCGCGAACTTCCTGTTAAGCTGTATGGGTAAGGAGAAAACCCGCTCACCGTTCTCGATCGCCGGCCCATTAAGTCAGGTATTCTGTCTCGGCGTATTAAGCCAGCGCTTGAACCGCAAGCTCGTCTTCGATCGTGACACGAAACAGATCACGAACGATCCGGAAGCGAATAAGATGCTGTGTGGTTTGCCGCCTCGCAAAGGATGGGAACAATATTATACCATTTAATTGAAACATGGAGAATTGAAAGTTATTCGTTCATCGCTTTAACTTTCAATTCTCCCATATAATTTACAAGCCCATTTGCTACAACATCTACAACTATCCCTGCAATCATCTGGTCTTAGGATACTTAATCCATGGTGGTAGATAAAAAACATCTACAATTATCTGGCTCTATCTACCACTATTTACTGCCATTTACCACTTTTCCATCACCTAACACAACGCTTCTCCACACTCACCATATAGCATTATCCGATCTCCTTTCAACACGGATAAAATATTAACATCTAGCCATTTGTAGTTTTTTAACCTAAAAAACAAAAGTTTTATTATAGGAAAACAAAAGTTTAATAAGCGGAAAACTTTTGTTTCTCTATAGGGAAACTAAAGTTTCCTCAGTATGAAACTTTTGTTACCTCTAAGAGAAATGTCTTTTGCTTTTAATCCCGACGCTACGCTCTGCATTTTTTGTTATATTTATGGCAAATATAGAAAACCATAAGAACTAAAAGAATTTTCAAATTACCGAAGGAAAAGTACAAGGAGTGAGAACAACTACGGAAGGGGTCTTATTGTATAAGGGTATTTCATGAAGACCGGAAATCCGAACGAACAAGGATTGGACGAATAGGCACCCTATACGAAGGAAAAAACATTCGTGATGACATTCCATATCGAATAAAGTCATCACGAACGCCTTCAAATATACTCATAGGACTCCGAGAAACTCGACTGGGAGCTAGAAGAAGCCAATTCTTCAGAGACTAATTGATGCAGATTGCCATTCTGATCATAGGACTTCGTGATCCGACGAAGCTCTATGGGTTTCTTCTCTGTCGGGAGAGAAGTATAAACCATGATCTCCATGTTCAATCCGTTCTCATTGCGGTACTCGCTATATCGGAGAACCTCGGACGTTTCGGGATCACGAATCGTTTCTTTTGTCAACAACCCTGTCTCATCGTACTCATAGTCCGTATAAGTAAGCTTCCGGCCGAGTTCGTCGTACTCAACTTTCCGTTCCAGAAGATTATTCTTATAAGAAAAGACTGTCACCTTGCTCTTGCCAATAACCGGATATTCAGTAATCCCCTTTATTTTCCGGCCTTGTTCATCATACTTATAATGAAGCGTAGACAAATTATGATACGTCTAATCTAGGTTTCTGTTGAAGTAAACTTCTTACGCCAAAAGACACCGAATATTCGTCAGATTCGTATCCTATGAGTGATTTGCCGTTAAAGCTTGAACTTATACCCAACCGTCAGACTCATCGTATTGTAATTGGCACCGACACTTCTTACTTCATACAGAGAGAAATTATCGCCATCGATCTTATAGTTACCGCCCTCATCACCTAGAGAGAGATCATACCCCAGATTCATCACCCAGTTATTCACCTCTATACCAAAAGAAGTTGTCAATCCCCAATCAAAAGAATTCACGTCTCGAAATGGATGATCGGCGTTTACAGCCTCATCATATCCGAATGGCCATAACCATAACTATACCCTAGCCAGTAGATTTGACATATTTACCAAGCGCCTGCGGCTCCTTCGAATACCCCATCGTAAACGAAGATCCCCAATTCGTATCATTCTTGACAGATACACCGGCATACATACCGACCGCTAAATGCATACGTACCTCTTTCGACACTTTCCATGAGAAATCAGCCATCACGGGCAATTGCAAAAAATGTTGCGTGATACCACCGGTCATCATCTCTTTCAAGACATACGTGGCAGACTCCGTCGTTCTCGGATAATCTCCCAACGAATACCCTCTATTCGCATAATATAAACCGGATTTCAGTCCAATCCATCCCGGTTCAAACTGGTAAGATACACCAACGCCTACCTTAACCCCCGCACGCCAGCTAGATCCCATTCCAACACGATTAACCGCGGCAAATCCACCCTCCGGAGTAATCCCCCAGCGTGATTGAGCGCTCACCATCAAGCCGCTCAAAGCGCATAACACAAATAAAATCAGCTTCTTCATATCATATTCTTTTATATGTAAATATCAATTGTTATTGATAAGACAAAAGATTCTGAAAAACCCCTACCACCTAAATATTTATTTTATAAAATCTCTTTATTTAACGCAAACTCACTCTCGTAAAAGCCTCATTCTTATAAAAACTGCCGAATATTTGCTATATTTACACCCTGTTAGCAATTTGGCGTAATAGCGTTGTGTAGAAAGAACTGGATTTTATGAGACCGGAAGATAAAGAAGACGATTATATCGAAGATAAGGAAAACGAGGAAATTGAGGATATAAATAGTGATACCCAAGATAACGAGACTACGGAGGAAGAGGCGAATACCCATTCCGACTATAAAGTCCCGGGGAAAGGGGATACACGTGTCACGACCTATCATTTGTCTGGGATGTACCAAAACTGGTTCCTAGACTACGCTTCTTATGTGATCTTGGAACGGGCCGTTCCGCATATCAACGATGGACTGAAACCCGTACAACGACGTATCCTGCACTCCATGAGGAGGTTGGATGACGGGCGGTATAACAAGGTTGCAAATATCGTAGGTCATACGATGCAGTTCCACCCTCACGGAGACGCCTCTATCGGAGATGCCTTGGTGCAATTGGGACAAAAGGATCTGTTGATCGATTGCCAAGGAAACTGGGGTAATATCCTGACGGGAGACGGAGCCCGCCGCTCCTCGTTATATAGAGGCTCGCCTTTCCAAGTTTTGCCTTGGAGACCGTATTCAATCCCAAGACAACCCTTTGGCAGCTTTCTTACGACGGGCGTAATTAAGGAACCGGTTACCTTACCGGTAAAATTCCCTTTATTGCTGGCACAGGGCGTGGAAGGTATCGCCGTAGGCCTGTCTTCCAAGATACTCCCTCATAATTTCAATGAGTTATTAGATGCTTCCATCGCCTATCTACGGGGAGAGGAATTCGCGTTATATCCGGATTTCCAGACAGGAGGCTCTATCGACATAGCCAAATATAATGATGGAGAACGGGGTGGATCGGTGAAAGTCCGTGCGAAAATCGGCAAGCTCGATAATAAGACATTGGTGATCTCGGAGATCCCGTATGGAAAAACAACCTCTACCGTGATCGAGTCCATCCTAAAAGCGAACGATAAAGGAAAGATCAAGATCAAGAAGGTAGACGATAATACCGCCAAGGATGTAGAGATCTTGGTGCATCTCGCTCCGGGGGTCTCTTCAGACAAGACCATCGATGCTTTATACGCCTTTACGGATTGTGAGATCAGTATCTCCCCAAACTGTTGCGTGATCAAGGAGGACAAGCCGCATTTCCTTACGGTCAGCGATGTGCTTCGCCACTCTACGGATCGTACGCTGGAGCTGTTACGGGAAGAGCTCAAGATCCAGAAACAAGAGCAGGAGGAGGCCCTGTTCTTCGCCTCCCTTGAAAAGATATTTATCGAGGAACGTATTTATAAAGACCCGGAGTTCGAGAACGCCAAGAACATGGACGAGGCGATATCCCATATCGACCTTCGTTTAGAGCCGTTCAAGCCCCGATTTATCCGTGAGGTTACCCGGGACGATATCCTGAAACTCATGGAGATCAAGATGGGACGTATCTTAAAGTTCAACTCCGACAAGAGTAACGAGTTCATTGCCCAGACCTTGGAACAAATCGCCAAGATCAACGATAAGCTGGAACATATCGTCGACTATACCATCGATTGGTTTACCATGCTGAAAGAGAAATACGGCAAGGCTTACCCTCGCCATACCGTGATACGCAATTTCGACACGATCGAGGCGACCAAGGTCGTAGAGGCGAACGAGAAATTGTATATCAACCGTCAAGAAGGTTTCATCGGCATGGGACTGAAAAAGGACGAGTTCATATGTAACTGCTCGGATATAGACGATGTCATTATCTTCTATCGCAACGGTACTTATAAGATCGTCAAGGTAGCGGATAAGATCTTTATCGGTAAGGATATTCTATATGTCAACGTATTTAAGCGTAACGACAACCGGACGATTTACAACGTCATATACCGGGACGGTAAGTTCGGATATAATTACATCAAACGCTTCGCCGTCACAGGCGCTACACGCGATCGGGAATACGACCTGACCAAAGGTACGGAAAACTCCCGTGTCCTTTACTTCAGTGCAAACCCGAACGGAGAGGCGGAGACCGTCAAGGTAATCCTGAAACCCAAACCCCGGCAGAAACTACTCGTCTTCGAAAAGAACTTCAGCGAGATAGCCATTAAGGGACGGGGTTCTCAAGGTAATATCCTGACGAAAGCGGAAGTGCACAAGATCAGCCTCAAGCAGAAAGGCTCTTCCACCTTGGGAGGCCGGGAAGTATGGTTCGACTGGGACGTACTCCGGTTAAATTACGATGGACGGGGAGAAGAGCTAGGCGAGTTCCATAGCAACGATCAGATATTGGTGATCCTGCCGAACGGCGATTTCTACGTCACGAATTTTGACCTTAGCAATCACTACGAGTCCAATATCATGGTCATCGAGAAATACCAGCCGAGCAAGATATGGACTGCCGTATTATACGACGCGGATCAGAAATATTATTATATCAAACGATTCCTGCTGGAGGTAAACACCCGGAAGCAGAATTTCCTAGGAGAGAATCCGAAGAACCGCTTGATGTTGCTTACGGATGAGGTCTATCCTCGTATCGAGGTGATCTTCGGAGGCCACGACGCCTTCCGGGAGGCTCTCATCCTCGATGCCGACGAATTTATCGCGGTGAAAGGCTTCAAAGCCAAAGGTAAACGAATCTCTACATTTGAGGTCGAGACAATCAATGAGCTGGAACCGAATCGCTTCGTCCCTTCCGAAAACGCATCGGAATCAGACGATACCGAAGGCAATGAGGAGGGAAACGACACTGACGACGGGCAGAGTACCACGGATATTATCGATGAAATTACGGGACAGATGAAATTGTTTGACGAATAACCTATGAAAGCTATCACCTGTTTGATTGGTTTGTTCCTGCTGTTTCTCGCGTCACCGGCCAAGGCCCAGTCCGATGGAGACGAGATCCCTTGGTCTATCAACAGCGGGACCATGGTCGGTATAGGAAGCTACAACCTAATGGACACCTATTTATCTCCCAGCATGGAAGATAAGAAATATACAGGCCCCGGATTACGGGTAATGAATGAACGGATGAAGAGGGTCCGACTGGCAAACTATCGGGTATCCAGACAGCAAATCATAAGCGTCGATCTGGCTAGCACGGATAATGCTGCCTCTACCGCTACGGATTTCGCGGGCTTTATCGATTATACGTTGGGTTACTATTATCATTTGCCCACGGTATTGCCGGATTTAAAGCTTCTGGCGGGTGGTGCCGTGCATGGCATGGGTGGTTTTATATACAATACCCGCAACGGAAATAACCCGGCCTCGGCGAAAGCGGATATCACCACGGCTGCGGCTGTAGGCAGTCAGCCAGCGCAGACCCAGGGTCTCGCGGCGAGCCGGGCTGACTTCCAGAGGAACCTGGTAGTTTGCGCCACCCACACGGCGGGTCTTGCACTCGAGGCTGGGCATGATGTTCTCCATCGCCTTCTCGAAAGTCTCCAGAGGATCGTTGCCGGTCTTCTCCTGAATCATGGAGAATGCCTCGTAAACGATCTTCTGAGCGACGCCCTTCTTGCCATCCAGCATAACGCTGTTGACCAGACGAGTGACCATCTTGGAATTGTAAATAGGATCAGCTAAGACATCGCGCTTAGCAATGTTACCTCTTC